>Ga0302325_10002982_pt1 | contig 40432 bp, 38 predicted proteins | sample Palsa_T0_2_FD_201948 | JGI IMG/M metagenome (GOLD analysis project Ga0302325, IMG submission 201948) | Peat permafrost microbial communities from Stordalen Mire near Abisko, Sweden - Palsa_T0_2 | ecosystem: Environmental > Terrestrial > Soil > Palsa > Peat permafrost | place: Sweden: Abisko...
CGAACTCCAGAGCAACTCCATGGTGCGCATCGTGTAGAATAGATGTTTTAGGAGGTGCGTCTTCAGCAGTAGCCGTATCGCAAGAGCTGCCTCAGTTGAGTTCGCGCCTTCTTTTGTCCGAAAATTTTCCAACCGCCTTTTCTCCCTGCTCTTCCCCGATGAGTGCCGCTTGTGCTCGCACCCGCTGGAAGAGGCCTCGCGTGTTCCAGTGTGCCGCGCATGTCTCGCTAAACCGGTGCCGCTAGCGGCCGATTATTTCTGCATCCAGTGCCGGGCGCCGTTCCGCAACCAGTTCCCTCTCGACGAAGAAGGGCGTTGCGCGCTCTGCCGCTTGGGCGTCCGGGGATTCGATGCCGCCTATTCTTTCGGATTTTACGAGGACGAGCTTCGTCAACTGATCCATTTGTTCAAGTACGCCAGAGTGCGGACGTTGTCGAAACCGCTGGGCCGCTTGCTCGCCTTGGCCCTGCCTCGCGATTCGGCCTTCGACGCTATCGTTCCCATGCCGCTGCACTGGCGTAAACGCTGGCACCGCGGATTCAATCAGGCTGCGCTGCTGGCACACGAGATCTCGAAACGCACCCATGTCCCAGTCGCGAATGCGTTGCGGCGCGTTCGTCACACCACCGCCCAAGCTGGACTCACCAACGCCAAGCGCCGCAAAAATGTCTCCGGCGCCTTCCGCGCGAAAAAGGGCGCCCCCCTCGAAGGCAAACGCATTCTGCTGGTCGATGACGTAATGACCACCGGCGCCACCGCGGCGGCCTGCGCGCGCGCCCTCAAAATGGCCGGCGCCGCGCAAGTGACTTTGATGACGCTGGCGCGGGCCGACCGTCGTATCGGATTTGACGCTTTGAACCTTGGTTCGCATTCCTCCTGGAGTTCTCCTGAAGATGCCCAGCCTCGATCGATTGCATAAACCCGTCCTGGTCTTAAACGCCAGCTTTGAACCAATCAATATTTGCGCGGCCCGACGCGCGTTGGTGCTGGTGCTGAAGGGCGTCGCGTCGGCCGAAGAGGAGTCGCACGCGCACGTCCATTCCGCCCGCCACGCCATGCGCGTGCCTTCCGTGATCCGGCTGCTCGAATATCGGCGCATCCCCCATCAGACTCGCGCTCTTTCCCGCAAGAATATTTTGATGCGCGATCGGTATACCTGCCAGTACTGCCATCGGCCGCTGCCATCCGCCGAGCTCACGCTCGACCATGTCGTGCCGCGGGCGCGCGCCGGCGAAACCACTTGGGAGAATCTGGTGGCCTGCTGCCATCCCTGCAATAATCGCAAGGGCAGCCGTACGCCCGAGGAAGCCGGCATGCGGCTGGCTCGCGCGCCGCGCCCGTTCAGCCTGCACACCAGCCGTCACTTGATGCGCCTGCTCGCAAAGAGCGACGACCAGTGGAGGAAGTATCTGTTTTATTAGTTGCGACGCGCAACTATGGAGCGGCCGGGCCGGCGGGCTTATCTTTCGGCCCCGTCGCCTTGATTGGGCTGATGATCACGTGCGCGTTGCGTCCTTCGAGACGCGGCTGCCCTTCCACTTGGCCGTGCGTGGCCAAATCCTCGGCAAATCGCAGCAGCAGCTTTTTTCCAAGATCGACGTGCGCGATTTCGCGTCCCCGGAACTGAACCACGGCCTTCACGCGATTGCCTTCCTTTAGGAACCGGATGGCGTGATTCTTCTTGAACTCATAGTCGTGATCGTCGGTGTTGGGACGGAATTTCAATTCCTTCACCTGGATCACGTGTTGCTTTCGCTTGGCTTCGTGCTGCTTCTTCTTGTTCTCGTACTGCCACTGGCCGTAATCCATCGCCTTGGCGACGGGCGGCTCGGCGGTGGGCGCGATCAGGATCAGATCCAAGCCGAGTTCCTGCGCCTTGCGAACGGCCGCCAGCGTGGGCAGGATCTCGACGGTCCCGTCGGGAAACACCGCGCGCACTTCACGCACGCGAATCGCCTCGTTTACGTTTTCCCGAACCTTCGGCCGGCGCGGGGGATATCTGGAAGGATTCATTGATAAGCGTGAGCGGACCGCTCGAGAGGGAACTCTTGACAGGGATACAAACTCATTGAACTTATAGTACCAAAAATCCCCAGCCATGGAATGGCGGCGTCGCTCAGCACTTACTCGTGCAAACGTTAGCACGAAAAGAATGTGGCATCCTGGGAATATAGCGGGTAGATGAGTACCTCGAAGGAAGCGCGCGCGCGCCCGAGAATCGTGAAGTGGCGCCTGCTTACCCTGGTTTTCGGACTGGCAACAACATCACCGATCTTCGGCCAGCGCCCGTTCCGCGAATATCCGGGCTGGGAATACGAGAACTTTCCGAAGCCGCCGGATTGGCGAGTTCCCGGCGAGTGGACCTTCGCCCGATTAATGTACCCTTCCTCGCGCCGCATCTACGACCGGCCCTTCACGAACTGGATTTATGGCGCGGCCAACTGGACTATCGACTATCCGCGTTCCGATCGGCATCTGTCGGAAGCCGTGCGGCGGCTGACGCGCATCCAGACGCGATCCATCGAGCAGCCCGTAAATTTGGATGACGGCGACGACGTGTGCAACTGGCCGTGGCTGTATGGCGTGGAGGTGGGCCATTGGGATCTTACCGACAGGCAGGCCGCCAAGCTCCGGGATTTTCTGCTGCGCGGCGGATTCTTCATGTGCGACGACTTTCACGGCACCGAAGAGTGGGCCATCTTCATAGCCAGCATGGACCGCGTCTTTCCAGATCGTCAGATCGTCGATATCGACGATGCAGATCCGATCTTCCATACCATTTTCGATCTGGACGACCGCTACCAGGTGCCGGGCGAGCAGTTCGTCTATACGCATCGCAGGGCGGAAAAGAGACGGCTATGACGCACACTGGCGCGGGATCTACGACGACAAAGGCCGGTTGATGGTGGCCATCTGTCACGACATGGACCTCGGCGACTCTTGGGAGCACGCGGACAATCCCAAGTATCCCGAAATGTTCTCCGCGCTCGGAATTCGGATCGGAGTGAATTACATAACGTACGCGATGACGCACTGAGCGCCAGGTTCAGCTACTGCACTCAAGCAAACATCACTCTGGTAGTTTAGTTCCGGCTGGCAATTGATGTGTTAAGGCTTGTTCTCGGCGGTAGTTGCCCGTGAGCCGATGTGCGGCGATGGCGTGTAGCACCAGATCCAAGCTGTCGGGAGCATAATCTTTAAGGGCGGCCTCGTACACCTCGGCTGACTCCGTGTACAAACCAAGCTGGCGAAACCGGTAGGCGCGACAGATGTAGGGTAGGATTCCCTCCTGACCATTGCACTCCGCCAGTTGCCGTAGAAGTGTGTCCTCCTGCTCTTTCGAAATCACCTTGAACACAATGCGGGATTCGTCCCCTTCCGGGTTCGTTACAACTAGAGTCAACGGTCCCTGCCGCCCACCGGCCTGATACTTCACAAGTTCCTGGCGCAGATCCGGGGCAACCAGTTCCCCGGCCGTTGCAGCCACCTCCGCGCGTCGGTCCTTGCCGCGCGGCCAGAGCGGGTTGCCCGATTCGTCACGAATAGCCAGCGTGATGTTTCCAGCCGTCGTCTGTGGGATCCATCGAATCACGAAACTTGCGGGCCATACAGCGCTTCCGGGGCTGCCCCCGGACGGCGAGTAGACCCAGGCAAGTGTGCCAGCCCGGGGAGAACCGGCGAGTTTGAACCAATCGTCGAGTGGATCCCTCATCGCGTCTCTGCGCTGCAAAGGGCCTCCACGAATAGTCGTCCATTCATCCTTGGGGGAGGGATCGATGGTGGTGCGCCACTTTCCCGCCGTCTGGGTATTTTGAAGTTCGATGGTCAGTCTCCCTTCCTTACCTTTGAGGTCGTCGCAGCGTACTTTATCGCCAGTGTGCAGGCGCGTCGAAGCCGTAACTTGTCTCTGGGATGACTGGGTTTGCAGCCAACAGGTGCCCTTCACCTCAGCTACGATGCCCACGTGGCCCCCATCGTCTTTCTCCGCTTGGGCGCGCACGACGGACGCCGACGCGAAAACCAGCAATAGGGCTCCGGAAATGTTCAATGACAGATTCATTCCTTGCCTCCGTCGATCAGGACAAATATGAAGCGGCACCAAACCTTCGGATTTCGTTGGCGCTTCCGCTCCACATACGGCTCAAGATGTTCTTCCAACCAACCTTGGATCAGCACTGCAACGCACGCCCACAACCAATCCGTCCAAAGAATTCGCGTAGCCCGAACAAAGCCAACTCCCAACCCTGCAAAGAGGAAGATCATAGCCCAATTTTTCCACCACCGCATCGAATGTTTCTGGACAGCACTCTTTTCCTTGAGCCGACGTCCATGCAGCAAGCACGCTCCGAGTAACCCCAAGCACCCAACGACTAACCCAATGCCCGGGTCCAAGAGTAGCCGTCCTTCGCACGTAATTTCGCGCAAAGGGCCTTTGATCAGTGTGTACACGCCGCTCGCATGAAAAAACACGCCCGGTGTTTCTGCCTCCCAGGGCGGAATCGGGTACTTGTCAGGCGTAACTTCCCATTGAGTATTGCCGAGAATTACAATTCTCTTTTGAAACCCCATCAGTGCATGGTTTATGTTCAATGAAGCGTGTTCGCCAAGGGCGGTCGCTTGGGAGAGCTGGTCTTGGACGCTCTGCGCCGCCCCATAATCCACCCAGAAATACTCGGCCTTCTTCTGATCGAGCGGCTTGATCGACGAGGACCGCGCAAACCACTCCCACCCGCACGATTCACGGTCTTTATTGCCGCGGTAACGTTGCGCGAGAGCAGTGCTCATGGAAGGCAAGCAGGCAGCGCTTGCAGCGGGCGGGATGAGATCCTTCCTCCCCAGAAGCCCTGCCACTGTCGCCGAGCATTCTTCATTTCCGATCCAGAGCGGCAACGTGCGGTTGTCGTCACGCGGAACGGAGATAGTCACTGCAAGGTCTTTGTATTCGTTTCCGCCAAGCCAACTTTCAGGGGCGTCGTACCGGGATCGGCTCACTCCGAGAAAGACGGGAATCTTTAATCTCTGGATATAGTCGAATAACTGCGGGCCGCCTCTTTCCGTCCACCCGTTCCCCTCGGGAGAAAAGTCGATGTCGATTCCGATCGCGACTGGCTGCTTCGCCACGACGGCATCGATCACTCGTCGCAGTTGCTCCCGCGGGCTGGGGTGGCCCTCAATTTGTCGGGCGTCCAGACGACTGATATCCACCACCGCCACGGGAAGCGATCCATCGCGGGTCAGTCTGGTTTGCAGTAAGGCATACACGGCGCGTTCGAGAAGCTTGCCAGGGGCTGTATCGTCGAAATAACATTTAAAGACGAGTAGTGATACCCAAATCAACCCCGGGAGAACCGACCTAGCCAACCACAGGAGAACCGACCTAAATGATGGGACATGACACGCCATATTCCTTCCGAATCGAACAGAACTGCGGGCAACAAACCGTCAAATACCAGCACGCCAACCAGCGTTGCGCTGGATCTGTCTAAACTGTTGTGATAATATATCACAACGTATTAGCACTCGGGAGGCGTGTTGTGTCCTTCAGAATCAGTCGAAATAAATTGCAGCGTGTCGCCGTTTTAACCGCGATGTTTTCAATCCCGGTTCATCTTGGCGCTCAGGGCTTTGGCGGATTCGGCAGCACGATCGGCTTGAAAAGGCCAAAGGAGGCCGTCCTGAAGCGTATCCTTCCGGCGTCCGTCAATTTGAATCAGAAACGCATTAAGGTGCTCGCTATCCCAGCGTCGCCCACGATTCCTCAAGACCTTTTGACAATCTTAAGGACGAAGCTTGTGACTTCAATTCAGAAGGATTCGCGTTTTATCGTCGATGATCGCAATCCAGAAACGCTGTTGAACTTCACCGTCACCAATTATTATGTGGAACCGCGCACTTTCGCGGCTTCAGGAAACATTCCAGCCTGCACCTTCTATACCGGGAAGATAGAGGCCAGCTATCAGGCGGTCGAGGTGGGCACGGAGGCGCCTCTCGATTCGGAAAATCTTCTTCATGCGATTTCGGAGGAAGGCGTCAGGAGCACGACGAAACTGCTGAGTCTCCACAGGCCCACTGGTGGCTGCGGAACTCAAGCCAAGCAAACAGCGAACGAGGCTCGCGACGAACTAGTCGATGGCATCGTGACCGAGATGTCGCGCCGCGCCGCACCATTCGAAGAGTCACTGGAGGTCCCGGTCCCAGGAGGTAAACTAGAGCCGGTGTCGGCACTGGCGATTAGCCAGCGCTGGGCCAAACTGCTGGAGGACGCTGAGAAGATGGATCCCTTGCCGAAGGCAGAAGACGACGCCTATCGCCGGTATTTAATAGGGCTTGCTAATGAGGCACTCGCCTACCAAGACGCCAAAGACGCAGCGGACCTTGAGAAGGGACGGCGCGGAGATGTGACATCGGACAAGGCAAAACAGGCGATCGCACAAGAGGGAAAGGATTTCAACGAGGCACAAGGATACCTGGACAAGGCGGCCAAGGCCTATAAAGACGCCATGGAAGCTAAGCCTGGCGAAAAGGAGTTCCGCTCCCCCGACGGACGCATGGAGGAGGCGGTTCGCCTCTACGCCACGATCAGCCGCCATAAAGCTGAATATGAAGAAGCCGTACTCAGGAAGAAAAACGAGAGGGCGACTCCCACTACAGTCGCAGTTCGGGGAGGCGGTACATCTTCGGGAGCCATTTCAGCTTCAGCTTTCGAACGAGTTGTCGTGATGTGCCAGGATCATACTCTCGAACTGGCTCAACTAATCAGAGATCACCCGGGCGAACTTCATTTCGAGAGAGGATTAACTCTGGATGAGGAGCTCAGGCTCAGGAAGGAATGCGGCTCCGATGCCAAGGGAATTATCGCTGAAATCAGAGCCCAGCTGTCGAGGACACCGGTGCAGCCAGTAACCAAACCCGCAGCCAAAAAGTAAAATAGTGACCCGTTACGAGCCGCCTTCTCCCCGATGAAGCTCGCGACTTTCGGCGTTGCGTGCCTGATAACAGTGGTCGCGACGGACTTAAAAGGTCAGATTTCGGATCGCTGCAGTCCGGGTTGGTCCACGCTGAATCGCCTGCGGGAGCAACTCACCTCAGAGACAAGCAACGATAATCTCAATTTGCTGTACGTTCGGATCCAAAAAGATCTCAACAACTGTAGGGAGATCCCGGACTTGTGGTATTACCGGGCCCTGGTCGCCGAGCGTTTGGGCGACAAAAAGGACGCTGTATACGCGCGTAAACAAGCCGAAAGCGGCGGTTCGGAAGCGCTTAGCACGGGTGTTAATCCGTTTGAGGGTATCCGAGATGCGCAACCCTCCGAGCTGTCCGGGCAAATTCGCGATAAGTACGCCCTCGTGGTCGGCATCAATGAGTTCGAGAATGCGCCCCCGCTACGCTTCGCCGTCAACGACGCCAAAAGTTTCGCCGACGCCCTGATGAGCCTTGAACCGGGTCATTTTCAAAAAGACCATGTCTTTCGTCTGTTGGATGGGGAAGCGACGCTGAACGGGGTTCGAACTGCAATCGGAAGAATTCGCCAGCGCGCGCAGGCGGACGACTTGGTGGTGGTCTACATCGCGAGTCACGGCTCGCCCCGGGAATCAGATCCAAATGGAGTTAGTTACATTTTGCTGCACGACACCAAAATCGACAGTGCTGCGACTGTGTACGCCACTTCGCTTCAGATGATTGATCTGGTCGAAAGCCTGCGGCGGGATATTCGGGCCACTCGACTCGTCCTCATTCTCGACACGTGCTATAGCGGCGACGCCACGGGCGTGAGAGGTTTGGTCGTGCACTCCACGGATAAGTCGTTGGGGCCTGAGAGTGAATTCAGCGCGGCAGTCGACAGGTTCGACGACAAGACCGCAAAGGGCAGGGCTCGCGTTGTCATTTCGGCCAGCCGCGCGAACGAGCCATCTCGGGAAGACGAGATGCTGGGTCACGGCTACTTCACATACTTCCTACTGGACTCCCTACGGAGTAGTGCCGGCGCGCGTACATTGGGCGAGGTCTTCGAATCCGTGCATGATCGGGTGATTCGAGAGGTTCGCGATCGCTATAAGGCATCGCAGACTCCCACCATACGTAGCTCGCCGGAAGGTTTACAAATTGTCCTCGGAGCGGCCGTCCAGGCGCAGTGAACTAATAGCGCTTAAGCAGCATCTCCACTGTTTCGCGCGTACAGCCGACGAAGTAGCTTATGGCAAAATGAAACAAATGTTCCGCACCCTTACGGTGGAACCAGAAGTCAGCGCCATCGCGGAAGCGAGGCACCGATCGGAGGACGTTAGATAGGTGGCGGACGCGCGCGCCGCAACGGTCGCATCCCGCGCCTGGCATCCCTCCACGCCGCCGCCGCTGATCGCGGTGACGGTGATGCTGGCCACTTTCATGGAGGTGCTCGACACCAGCATCGCCAACGTGTCGCTGCCGCACATCGCCGGCAACCTTTCGGCCAGCATCGACGAGAGCACTTGGGTCCTCACGTCTTACCTGATCTCGAACGCCATCGTGCTGCCTTTAACAGGCTGGTTGCACATGTGGTTCGGGCGCAAGCGATTCTACATCACGTGCGTCGCGATTTTCACCATCAGTTCGCTGCTCTGCGGCCTGGCGCCCAGTCTCCCGCTTCTGATTCTTTTTCGCGTGATGCAAGGCGCGGGAGGCGGCGGATTGCAGCCCACTTCTCAGGCCATTCTGGTTGAAAGTTTCTCCCAAAAGCAGCAAGGCATGGCGATGGCCGTTTACGGAATGGGCGTTGTGTTCGCGCCGATTATCGGGCCGACCCTGGGCGGCTGGATCACCGATAACTTTTCGTGGCGCTGGATTTTCTTCATCAACGTTCCCATCGGGATTCTTTCCATGCTCATGACTTCCGCGCTGATCGAAGATCCGCCCTACCTGATCCGCAAGACTTTGAAGCAGGGGCTGAAGATCGACTTCATCGGGCTGGGACTGATCAGCGTGGGTCTCGGATTCGGGCAGGTAGTGCTCGACAAGGGCGAGCGGGACGATTGGTTCAGCTCGCATTTTATCGTGACGTGCGCGGTCCTGGGCGTGGTTGGGCTGATCGGCGCCGTGTTCTGGGAATTGCGCCAGAAAGAGCCGATGATCGATCTGCGGCTCTTCAAGAATCTCAACTTCGCCATCGCGACCTTTATGATGTTCGCGCTGGGCCTGGTTCTGTACGGCACCACCGTTCTGTTGCCCGTGCTGGTTCAGAGTTTGATGGGATATACGGCGGAGTGGGCCGGGCTGGTATTGTCGCCGGGCGGAATCATTACGTTGTGCCTGATGCCGATTGTGGGGAGGTTGGTGACGAAAGTGGAGCCGCGCTGGCTGGTGGTGACCGGGTTGACGGTGCTGGCGGTCGGCATGTACGAGCTTTCCACGCTGAGCATCCAAACGGGATTCTGGACTTTTGTTTTTATATGGTCGATATCGCGGGGCGGCCTGGCGTTCTTCTTCGTGCCGGTGAACGTGACGGCGTTCTCGCATGTGCCGCGCGAGCGAACCAGCAGCGCCACGGGATTGATCAACTTGACGCGCAACATCGGAGGAAGCGTCGGCATCTCGTCGGTTACGACGCTGCAATCGCGGCTCGCGCAGGCCCATCAAAACACGCTGGCAGGACACCTGACGCCTCTCGATCCGGCCTATACCGCGCGGCTCGCTCATTTACAGACAGCGCTCCAATCCGGCGGTTCGAACACGATGCTGGCGGCGCAGCAGGCCAACGGAATCGTGTACGGGGAACTGGTGCGGCAGTCGGCTATGCTGGCGTATCTCGACGTTTTCCGTATGCTGTGCTGGGTGTGCGTCGCGATGATCCCGGTAATGCTGTTTCTAAAACGCGGCAAACCGGTTGACTCCAGCGCCGCCGCAGCGCACTAGAACTGCGGTCGAACCGAAGAGGCGGGACGCCCGGCAGGCGCGTGATCCCGCCGGGCGCGAATATCGATTCGATGAACGCGGGTTTACTTTTCGAGCGCGAGGCTGTGCTGCCAGGTGGTGTACAGCATGACGGCCACCAGAACCACGCCGAACGCAACGTCGATCGCTGTCAGAAGTTTGCCCCAATGATCGATCTTTTCGAGCGTGTTGGCGAGTGCGAACTGGCGAGGGATCGCCGCACTTTCAGCGTCGGATAGGTGCAGGAGATCGGCTTCATTCCGAGCCCTGACTTTTCTGATAACCGCCAGTGAGATAACGAACAGAGTTAAAACCGTCCAGACAATCCAAAGTGTAAACATGGTGCTTGGCCTCCTTGAATACCTTTGCCATTCAACATTCGGAATCCAGCGAACCTAGCTCTTCGGCGCGCAGGCCGTCAGCGAGTGATCGTGTTCCGCATAACACTTGCCGACGTCGTTCAGCTCTTTCTTGCCCGCAGCGACGTGGCAGAAAGCACAGTTTTTCCCCTCTTTCTTGCTGTATTCCACTTTCCCGAAGGAAGCGGGTACCGTTACCAGGAAGCCGGCGACGAGGATCGCGGCGGGAAGTCCGATCTTGAGAAGTCGTGTTGACATGGTGTAGTAAAATCTCCGGTCTGGGGTGATGCAATCCGTACGCCGTTGCTGGGCCACTCACAACTTTAATGTTTCTAGCAGGTTAGGCGATTAACCGGCCGGTGTGTAATCGCTCACGGGTGGGGCATATTACGCAGACTTCAACGCGAGAGCGTATAGCTGCCGAGGACCTTGAGGTAGTTAGCACGCTCGAACGCCGCCGGATCCTCAACCGCAGTGGCGCGCATGGAGCCGCGCATCTGGCCGACGGACTCGTATTCGTGCAGTTCCATCCAATCCACCACTTTGGTTTCCAGATCGCGCAGATAATCGATGCCGTTCCGGAGGAGCGCCGAAGTCAGCATGGTTACTTGCGCGCCGGCCATGATGCCTTTGACGACGTCTTCTGCCGTGTGAACGCCGCCGGTGATGGCGAGGTCAGCCTTGATGCGCCCGGCCAGCAGAGCCACCCAGTGCAAGCGCAGGCGAAGCTCGTCGGATGTGCTCAGAGTGAGGTTCGACGTCACTTCCAGCGTTTCCAGATCGAAATCCGGCTGGTAGAAACGGTTGAACAAGACCAGAGCGTCGGCGCCCGAGCGGTAAAGCCGAAATGCCATGTTGACCATGGAAGTGAAGTAGGGCGATAGCTTGACGGCAACTGGAATGGTGAGCTTTCGTTTGATATCTTCCAGCAGCCGGCAATAGCCATCTTCGGTAGCTCGCCCGTCGACTTCCAGCGTGGTGGGGAGAAAGTAAATGTTGAGCTCGAGCGCGTCGGCGCCCGCATCTTGGATTTCGCGCGCATAGCGGATCCAGCCGCCGCTCGATACGCCGTTGAGGCTCCCGATCACGGGTATTCGCAGCATCTTCTTGGCGCGGCGAATGTGTTCGAGATAAGCGTCGGGTCCCATGCTATAGGATGGCAAATCGGGAAAATAGCTGGACGCTTCGGCGAAACTGTCCGCGCCTTGATTCAAGAAGTTGTCGAGCGACTGCGCTTCGGCGGTGATTTGTTCCTCGAACAAGGAATGGAACACCACCGCGCCGGCGCCGGCCTCTTCCAAGCGCTGCAAATTCTCCAAGTCTTTCGATAGCGGCGACGCCGAAGCCACCAGCGGGCTCCGCAACGGCAATCCGAGGTAGGTGGTGGACAGGTCGATCATGCGTGCGCTCCTCCATTCGAGTAAGACAAGTTGGCCCAATGCTCGTACAGCTTCCAACGTAGATTCACATCCGCTTGGGCTTCGCCCAGCAGGATCGCCGCGGTTTCCGGGGAACTGCGCACCAGCATGGAGTAGCGTCCCTCGTTATAGATGTATTTTTCCAGCGGGAGCGCCGGTGCGCGCGAATCCAATTGGAATGGGTTCTTGCCGCCCACAGCCAGCTCGGGGTTGTAGCGGAACAGCGGCCAGTACGCCGATTGCACCGCGGCCTTCTGCTGATCGAGACCATGGATCAAGTCGTAGCCATGAGCAATGCAGTGGCTATAGGCAATGATCAGCGCCGGACCGTCGTAAGCCTCCGCTTCGAGGAATGCTTTGATCGTCTGCGTATCGTTCGCGCCCAAGGCGATGTGCGCCACATAGACGGTGCCGTAGGTCATAGCCATCATGGCGAGGTCCTTCTTCGCCGACTGCTTTCCGCCCGAGGCGAACTTCGCAACCGCCCCGCGCGGCGTGGCTTTTGACGCCTGACCGCCGGTGTTGGAATAGACCTCAGTGTCGAGCACCAGTATCTTCACGTTGCGGCCGGAAGCGAAGACGTGATCCAGGCCTCCGTAGCCGATATCGTACGCCCAGCCGTCGCCGCCTAATATCCACACGCTCTTGCGCACCAGCGCGCTCGTGATGGAACTTAAATCTCGGAGCTGGGAATCGCAGACCTCGGGGCCGCTCGACTCCGCGAGCTTTTGGTTGAGCTGCGCGATGCGGCCGCGTTGTTCCTGGATGCCTGCCTCGGTGGATTGATCGGCGTGAAGAATCGCCTCCGCGAGTTCCGGCCCAACCGCGGGCGCCAGTTTCTGGAGCAGCTCGGCAGCGTACTGCGACTGCTTGTCGAGCGCGACGCGCATCCCCAATCCAAATTCGGCATTATCTTCGAACAGCGAATTCGACCAAGCCGGACCGCGTCCGGCGTGGTTCACCGTGTACGGCGTGGTGGGCAGGTTGCCGCCGTAAATCGACGAGCAGCCGGTGGCGTTCGCGATGACCGTGCGGTCGCCGAACAGTTGCGTGAGGAGCTTGATATAAGGCGTTTCGCCGCAGCCCGCGCAGGCGCCGGGGAATTCGAACAAGGGCTGAAGCAGTTGCACGTCCTTCACATTGTGCAGCGCGAGTGCGCTTCGATCAAATTCAGGGAGTCCCAAAAAGAAGTCCCAGTTGCGCTGCTCCTGCTCTCGAACCGGGGCTTGCGGCGCCATGTTAATGGCCTTGGTCTTCACTTCGCTCTTACTCTTGGCGGGGCAGACCTGCACGCAGAGACCGCAGCCGGTGCAGTCTTCCGGCGAAACCTGCAACACATAGCGCAAGTGCTCGCGATCCCTCCAGCGCGCCGGAGCGGATTTGAAGGTGTCGGGCGCGGAAGCAGTCAGTTCCGGCTCGAAGATCTTGGAGCGGATCACGGCGTGCGGGCATACCATGACGCATTTGCCGCATTGAATACATAGCCCGCTTTCCCACACCGGGATTTCTTGCGCGAGATTGCGTTTTTCCCATTGCGCCGTGCCGGTGGGATAAGTCCCATCCACCGGTAGCGCGCTTACGGGAAGCCCGTCGCCCGCGCCCGCCAGCATAGGAGCCAAGACATTTTGGACGAAATCGGGCGCCTGCGCCGACACCATGGGCCGCCGTTCCACGGAACTGGTCACCGCGTCGGGAACCGCGACCTCGTGCAGGTTCTCCAAAGCATTGTCGACGGCGGCGAAGTTTTTCTCCACCACCGCCTCGCCCCGCTTGCCGTACGTCTTTTGGATGGCGTGTTTGATTGCGCTAATCGCTTCCTCGCGCGGCAGCGCCCCGCTCAAAGCGAAGAAACAAGTTTGCATCACCGTATTGATGCGGCCGCCCATGCCATTGTCCTTGGCCACGCGAAAAGCATCTATTACGTAGAAGCGCAACCGCTTGGCGAGGATCTGCTCTTGCACCGGCCGCGGCAGACGATCCCAGACTTCTTCGGCGCCGAATGGGCTGTTGAGCAGAAACGTCGCGCCCGTCTCCGCCAGCTGCAAGACATCAATGCGTTCGAGAAACGAGAATTGATGGCAGGCGACGAAGCTGGCGCGCGAGATCAGATAACTGGATCGAATGGGCTTTCGTCCGAATCGCAGGTGCGAAATGGTCATCGCGCCGGATTTTTTCGAATCGTAAACGAAATATCCCTGCGCGTAGTTGTCGGTGTCCTCGCCGATGATCTTGATGGAATTCTTGTTCGCGCCGACAGTGCCGTCCGCGCCCAGCCCATAGAATACGGCGCGCACTGTCGTCGGATCTTCGGTGGAAAACGCCGCGTCGTAATCCAGGCTGTGATGCGAAACATCGTCGTTGATTCCCACGACAAAATGATTGCGCGGCTTCGGCTGACTTAATTCGCTGAACACCGCGGCGCACATGGCCGGAGTGAATTCCTTGCTGGCCAGGCCGTAACGACCTCCAACGACGCGCGGCCAAGCGGCAAACTCGCCGGCTTCCTGCAACGCCGTAACGACGTCCTGATAGAGGGGCTCGCCCGCGCTTCCCGGTTCCTTCGTACGGTCGAGCACTCCGATCGCGCGAACCGTGCGCGGCAACGCGTCCACCAATGCTTTGGCCGAAAACGGACGGAACAGGTGTACGTTCACCACCCCGACCTTCTCGCCGCGCGCCAGCAAAGCTTCGGCGCACTCTTCGGCGGCCCAAGCGGCCGATCCCATCAGCACCACCACGCGTTCGGCGTTGGGATCGCCAAAATAGTCGAACAGGCGATACTGTCTTCCGGTGAGCGCGGCGAACCGGTCCATGGCGCTTTGCACTTTGTCAGGGCAGGCGTCGTAAAACGGATTCACAGTCTCGCGCGCCTGGAAGTAAACGTCGGGATTCTGCGCGGTGCCGCGCAGCACGGGCCGGTCGGGATTCAAGGAACGCGCGCGATGCGCCCGCACCAGATCGTCGCCGATCATGGCGCGCATGTCGTCGGAAGTCAGCTGCTCGACCTTCGCCACTTCGTGCGAAGTACGGAATCCGTCGAAAAAGTGGACGAACGGGAGGCGCGTCTCGAGCGCGGCTGCATGCGCGATCAGCGCCATATCCATGACCGACTGCACCGAATGTGATGCCAGCATGGCGAAGCCGGTGGCGCGCACGGCCATGACGTCCTGGTGATCGCCAAAAATCGACAAGCCCTGAGCCGCCAGAGCTCGGGCGGCCACGTGAAACACGGTGGGCGTAAGCTCGCCCGCGATCTTGTACATATTCGGAATCATCAGCAGCAGGCCCTGCGACGATGTGAAGGTGGTGGTCAACGCGCCGCCCTGGAGCGCACCGTGTACCGCTCCCGCCGCGCCGCCCTCGCTCTGCATCTCAATCACGGATGGCACCGAACCCCAAATGTTCTTGCTTCCGTTGGCGGACCATTGATCGGCCCACTCCCCCATCGCGGAAGAGGGTGTAATGGGGTAAATCGCTATGACCTCATTCACATGATGGGCAACGTAAGCAGCCGCCTCGTTGCCATCGATTGTTACCTGGGGACGATTCAAAAGATTGCCTCCCTATCGCTAGTCGTCAATCCTGGCAGGAGCACGCCAGCCGCCGCGACCAAGTCCTTGTAGTTTCATGGCGGTCTGTTAGTACTGGGTGATTTAACCCAGTTGGCTGCCAGATCTAAAGGCAAGCGGCCTTTCCGCCGGATTCACAAAGGTTACGGTTGGCGATTCAGGTGCACACGAGACGCCTACATGTTCGCTTATCTAAAGAAATGCGAGCCGCCTTCGGACGACAAGCGTTGGAAGATCATAGCCGCTAGCATGCGGAAGCTTGGCAACGAGAGGCATGCCCTGATTGAAACGCTGCATTCCCTGCAGCAAACCTTCGGATATCTGGATAAGAGCGGGCTGACCTATGTGGCGGCATCGCTCAAGATCCCGCTCAGCCAGGTTTACGGCGCGGCGACGTTCTACAACCATTTCACGATGAAGCCGCAGGGCAAACACGCGTGCATAGTTTGCACCGGCACGGCCTGTCACATCAAGGGCGCTCCCGAGCTGCTGAAATTGATCGCCGCGCTCGAAGGCATTCGCCCGGGCGAAACTACACCAGACGGCGAGATGAGCCTGCTGACGGCTCGCTGCTTCGGCGCGTGCGGCCTGGCGCCTGTGGTGGTGATGGACGGCAACGTCCTGGGTCGCGTGACCACGGAGATTCTGCAACACAGACTCAGGGAGGCGGTGCCGAGTGCTCGCTGAAGAACTCAAAGCAGTAGCGGCCGAGGAGCGCTCCATCCGAGATTCCACCACGGCGCGCGTGAACGTGTGCGGGGCGGCCGGTTGCCAATCCTTGGAGAGCGGCGCTCTGAAAACGGCGCTGATGGAAGCCACGGCGACTCAGGGATACGGTCCGGAAAGCTGCGCCATCCGCAGCGTGGGTTGCCTGGGATTGTGCGGCGCGGGACCCCTGGTAAGCGTGGAGCCGTCGGGAGTTCTGTATCAAAGAGTCCAGGTATCGGACGCGCCGGACATCATCGCGGCGCTGAACGGGCGCCCGGTGGAGCGAATCCACCTCCCGTCCACAATGCCGTTCTTCGCGCGGCAGAAGCGAATCGTGCTGGAGAATTCCGGCCGCATCGACCCGGAGCGGTTGGAAGACTACATCGCCGCCGACGGCTATCTGGCGCTGACCACCGCGCTCAGCGAAATGACGCCCGCCGAAATCATCTCTGCCGTGCACAAGAGCGGATTGCGCGGGCGCGGCGGCGCCGGTTACCCGACCGGACTCAAGTGGAGCACCGTGGCAAAGGCCGCCGGATCGCCGAAGACCGTGATTTGTAATGCGGACGAGGGCGACCCCGGGGCGTTCATGGATCGCAGCGTGCTCGAAAGCGATCCGCATCGGGTGCTCGAAGGCATGGCCATTGCCGCCTTGGCGGTAGGAGCGTCGGAGGGTTACATTTACGTTCGCGCCGAATATCCGCTGGCGGTGGCACGCCTTAAAACCGCGATTCGACAAGCGGAACGCCAAGGCTTGCTAGGCAACAACATCTGCGGCAGCCATTTCAACTTCCGCGTTCATTTGCGTCTGGGCGCGGGTGCGTTTGTGTGCGGAGAAGAGACCGCGCTGATTGCTTCGGTGGAAGGCAAACGCGGTACGCCTAGGCCACGGCCGCCATATCCGGCTGAATCGGGCTTGTGGGGCCTTCCGACGTTGATCAACAATGTCGAGACTTACGCAAACATAGCCCCCATCCTTCGCAACGGCGGCGATTGGTTTTCCGCGATCGGTACCGACCACAGCAAAGGCACCAAGGTGTTCGCGCTGGCTGGAGCCATCCGAAACGCGGGATTGATCGAGGTTCCGATGGGCATCACCTTACGCGACATCGTCTTCGAAATCGGAGGCGGAATTCCGGATGGGCGCGCGTTCAAAGCCGTCCAGACCGGCGGTCCTTCGGGCGGCTGCATTCCGGAAGCCTTTCTCGACACGCCCGTCGATTACGAAACGCTCACCAAGCTCGGTTCCATCATGGGCTCGGGCGGGATGATCGTGATGGACGAAACGTCGTCGATGGTGGACGTGGCCCGCTATTTCATGGAGTTCTGTATGACCGAATCCTGCGGAAAATGCATACCCTGCCGCGCCGGCACCGCTCAAATGCATCAACTGCTCGGACGCTTCGCGAATCGGAACGCCACGCGGGCGGATCTGGCCCTGCTCGAATCGCTGTGCGATTTGGTGAGGAATACGAGTTTGTGCGGACTGGGCCAATCCGCCCCGAATCCGGTCACCAGCACGCTGCGTTATTTCCGCCCCGAGTACGAGGCGGCGTTCGCGGGCGAAGGAGGCGAATAGCATGCCGGCACGCGTCGTCACTTTGCAAATCGACAATCACGATGTCAGCGCCCGCGACGATCAGAGCGTGATCGACGTGGCGCGGGAGAACGGGGTTCTTATCCCCAAGCTGTGCTACGTTTCCGGACTGTCCGAGTACGGCGGCTGCCGCATGTGCCTGGTGGAAGTGGAAGGGTCCACGAAGCTGCTGGCCGCTTGCACCACCAAGGTTGCCGAAGGCATGCGGGTTCAAACCGAGACGCCACGCCTCCACGAATATCGGCGCATGATCCTGGAGATGCTGTTCGCCGAGCGCAACCACGTGTGCAGCGTGTGCGTCTCGAACGGACATTGCGAGATGCAATCGCTCGGGCAGCGCCTGGGCATCGACCATATCCGCTATCCGTACGTTTATCCCAAGCTCCCCGTGGACGCCAGCCATCCGCGGTTCGTTCTGGATCAGAATCGCTGCATTCTGTGTACACGCTGCGTGCGAGTGTGCGACGAGATCGAAGGCGCGCATACCTGGGATGTCATGGGACGCGGCAGCGAATGTCTGGTGATCACCGATCTCGCGCAGCCGTGGGCGGAAGCGGAAAGCTGCACCAGTTGCGGGAAGTGCGTGCACGTTTGCCCCACCGGCGCGCTCAGCGAAAAGGGACACTCAGTGGCGGAGATGGCCAAGCGCCGGCAGTTCCTGCCTTATCTGACTCTTATGCGAGGTGAAAATGAGTAAACCGACGCTCGCGACGGTGTGGCTGGACGGCTGCTCGGGCTGCCACATGTCGTTCCTGGACATGGACGAGCGCTTGCTCGATCTGGCGGAAAAAGCGGACCTGGTTTACAGCCCGCTGGTGGATCGGAAAGACTTCCCCGATCGGGTGGACATCGCGCTAGTGGAAGGCGCGGTGTCGAACGAAGACGATCTGGTGAAGATCCGCAAAGTCCGCGCCCACACGCGCATCCTGGTTTCGTTGGGCGATTGCGCGGTCACCAGCAACATTCCCGGCATGCGCAATCCGTTCGGTGTGAAAGCCGTGCTGGAGCGTGCGTTCGTGGACACGGTGACCATCCAGAAGCCCGCGCCCACTTCGGTGATCCCGGCGCTGCTCGACCGCGTGCGGCCCATTCATGAAGTGGTGCCGGTGGATGTTTTCGTGCCGGGTTGCCCGCCTTCCGCGGATCTGATTTATCTGATCCTTTCGGACCTGATCGCCGGGCGCACTCCATCGCCGGGCTTGGAGGGACGCTTCGGAGCGTGATTATGTCGCAAACAATTCTGATCGATCCTGTAACCCGCATCGAAGGCCACGCCAAGGTGACCATCCAGCTCGCCGACGACGGTTCGGTGGCGGACGCCCGGCTGCACATCACGCAACTGCGCGGCTTCGAGAAGTTTTGCGAGAACCGGCCGTTTTACGAAATGCCGTCGCTGATGGCGCGCATCTGCGGCATCTGTCCGGTGAGTCATCTCATCACTTCGGCCAAAGCCTGCGACGCCATTCTGGGCGTGAACATTCCGGCCAACGCCGCGCGCCTTAGGCGGATTCTCAATCTGGCGCAGATTCTCCAATCGCACGCGCTCAGCGTGTTCCATCTTTCCTCCCCGGACTTGGTGCTCGGCATGGACGCTCCGCCCGAAACGCGGAATCTTTTTGGAGTAGCGGCCGCGGCGTCGGAGGTGGCGCGCGACGGCATCCGTCTTCGCCAAATCGGCCAGCAGATCATCGAGACTTTGGCGGGTAAGCGAATCCATCCGGCATGGGTGGTGCCCGGCGGCGTCAGCGCGCCGCTCACAGAAGACAAACGCGACCACATCGCGGCCATGCTGCCGGACGGAATTTCCGCGATCGATCGCACGCTCGATCGCTTCCGCAGCCTGTTCCAGCGTTTCCCAGAAGAGATGGAATGCTTCGCCAATTTTCCATCGCTCTTTCTCGGCCTGACCGACGGCGCAGGTAAGCTCGAATATTACGATGGACCGCTGCGCGTCGTAGCGGCAGATGGGAATGTGATCGCCAGCGGGTTGAAAGCGGAAGACTACCCGAACTATATCGGCGAGGTGGCCGAAAACGATTCGTATCTGAAGTCGGCGTATTATTCGCCCATGGGTTACCCCGATGGAATCTATCGCGTAGGCCCGTTGGCGCGCCTCAATCTGGTAACGCATTGTGGAACGCGGCGCGCCGACCACGAACTGGGCGTGCTCCGCACTGTTTCCGGCGCTCCCCTGCTCAGCTCGTTTCACTACCATCACGCGCGGCTGATCGAGATGTTGTATGCCGTCGAGCGTCTCGAGGAACTGTTGGGGGATCCTGACGTGTTGAACCCGCACGTGCGCGCGTTCGCGGAGCCGAACTGCGACGAGGGCGTGGCCATGTCCGAAGCGCCGCGCGGCACGCTATTGCATCACTACAAAGTTGATTCGAACGGCCTGATTCGCTGGGCCAACTTGATCATCGCTACCGGCCACAACAATCTCGCGATGAATCGCGGCGTGAAGCAGGCGGCCAGCTATTTCGTCCGCGATGGCAAGCTATCGGAGGGCGCGCTCAATCGAGTGGAAGCCGTGATTCGGACTTTCGACCCGTGCCTGAGCTGCTCGACGCACGCGGTGGGACAAATGCCGCTGCGAATCTTCCTGCTCGGCCCCGACGGAGCTGTCATCGATACGCGCTCTCGCGAGTCATGAAACGTCCGCTGATCATCGGCTACGGCAACAGACTTCGGGAAGACGACGGAGTAGGCGTGCGCGCGGCGGGGCTGATCGGAGAGCTGCTTCCTGGCGCGGAGGTTGTCGAGACCCTTCAGCTTACCCCGGAATTGGTGTGTAAGATCGCCGAAGCCTCGGTGGTGATTTTCCTGGACGCGGCGGTGGATCAGCTACCCGGAAGCGTCGTATCCCGAGAGCTCGCGCCGGAACCAGCAGCGGCCTGGTCGCATCACTTGTCGCCAAGCCAACTCCTGGGACTGGCCGAGCAACTCACCGGCGTCGTTCCTCCAGCGTTTCTCGTAAGCGCCGGCGTCGATCACCTAGGTTGGAGTGAGCGCCTGTCGCCGCGTGCCGAGACAACCGCTGCGGAAATGGCCGCATCGGCCGTGCAGATCCTCGAATCATGCTAGCGCCAAAAGACTCGTGAATCAATTATCATTGCACGCACCACCCGGTAGCCAACCCAGAGCCAGAACGCCCCGCCGGCGATCAAAATTCGCCCGAAGATGCGTATTTCCTCAAGCGGCAGCCCGCCCAAGCCACGGTGGGTCGTTCATTTGGACTTCAAGAAGTCGCCCGGGCGGCGAAACGCGTAGATACCGTTAATCAGAACAAAAATGGCCGCAAATGGTATTCCGAGCAATGCGATCGATTTCAGCATTTCGTGCTCCGCTTAGAGGGTTCCGTGGATATCTGACCGATTTGATTATCCCTAAGAAACCAGCGGCCGGCAGGCGCTCAGCAGATGCGCGGGAGTTGATCGCCCGATAGCATATCCACGATGCGCGTAGTTCCTAGCGTTGTTCGCATGGTCACCCATCCGGCGTCGCTAGCGCTCACCGTGCCAATGACGCGCGCCTCGCGACCCAGCGGATGTCTCCGCATAACGGCCACCAACTCGTCCGCCACGCTCGGATCAACGATCGCCAATAGCTTTCCTTCGTTCGCGACGTACAACGGATCGAGGCCCAACATCTCGCAAGCTCCGCGCACTTCCTCGCGAACCGGTATCGTCTCTTCGTCAAGTAAAATGCCCACCCGCGATTGAGCCGCGATTTCGTTCAGAGAACTCGACACGCCGCCTCGGGTCGGGTCGCGCAAGCAGCGAATCGCATGCGTCGTCGCGAGCATGTCCGCCACCAGCGTGTGCAGCGGCGCCGAATCGCTCTCCACCGGACTGTCGAACTCGAGACCCTCGCGTTCGGCAAGAATGGCGATGCCATGATCCCCTATGACACCGCTTAAAATCACGGCATCGCCATGACGAGCCTGACCCGCCGAAAGACAAACGCCCTCCGGCACCACCCCCAGACCCGTCGAATTGATAAAAACTCCGTCACCGCTGCCTTTATCCACCACCTTGGTGTCGCCGGTGACCACCTGCACGCCGCACGACGCCGCTGCTTGGCCCAGCGAGGCCGCAATGCGCCGCAGCTTCTCCATCGGAAAACCCTCTTCGATAATGAACGCGACGCTCAAGAACAGCGGTGTCGCGCCGCCCATCGCCAGATCGTTTACCGTGCCGTGCACCGCCAGCGACCCGATGTCGCCTCCGCGGAAAAACAGCGGCTTTACAACGAACGAATCCGTGGTGAACGCGATGCGCGCGTTGCCGATACGCAGCGTCGCCTGATCCTCCAGGCCCTCCAACGTTTGATTGCGAAAGGCCGGCAGAAAAACGTCGCGCATCAGCTCGGCGGAAAGCTTGCCGCCGCTGCCGTGGCCGAGCGACACGTGATCCTTCGCGGCTACCGGCATCGGACAGCTTAGCGTCAAGGCGCTCATGCGATGCACCCCATGCTGGTGAGATGCCGGCGATATTGATGATAGGCCGCGCAGGCGCCTTCGGTGGAAACCATCGGCGCGCCTAGCGGATGCTCAGGCGTGCAGAGCGACCCGAACACGGGACAATCCACCGGCTTCTTCAGCCCTTGCAAAACCTGCGCGCTAATACATTCGGGAGGCTCGTTAGCTTCCACCGCTTCGACGCCAAAAATCTTCTCGGCGTCAAAAGCGGCGAATTCCGGACGCAGGCGCAAACCACTGGCCGGAATGTTGCCGATGCCTCTCCATTTGCGGTCGGTGACTTCGAAGACGTTCTCCATGATGAGCTGCGCGGGAGCGTTACCTTCGTAATCCACCGATCGGCCGTACTGATTTTCGACCTTGGCCGTGCCCGCCTCGAGCTGACTCACCAGCATGAAGATGGCCTCCAGCAGATCCACTGGCTCGAAGCCGCCCACCACGATCGGCACGTGAAACTCCTCTACCAGCGCTTTGTATTCCCAGTAGCCCATGATCGTGCAGACGTGGCCGGGAGCGATGAAGCCTTGCACGCGATTCTCCCTGGAGTTGAGCAAGAGCCGGATGGCAGGAGGCACCAGCACATGCGAGACGAGTTCGGAGAAATTGGTCAGCCCCAGCTCGCGCGCTTTCCAAACCGCCATCGCGTTGGCGGGCGCCGTGGTCTCGAACCCGATTCCGAAAAACACCACTTGGCGAGTGGGGTTGCTGGCAGCGATCTTGACCGCCTCCATGGGCGAGTAGGCAATCCGGACGTCACCGCCGTTTGCCTTGACACGGAACAGATCGGATTTGGTCCCCGGCACGCGCAGCATGTCGCCGTAGGAAACGAAGATGACATCCGGGCGGGAAGCGATCTCCACCGCTTTATCGACGATCTCAATGGGAGTAACGCAGACCGGGCATCCCGGGCCGTGCACCAGTTCCACTTGAGCCGGGATCAACTCGTCAATCCCGTAGCGCATCAGCGTGTGGGTTTGGCCCCCGCAGATTTCCATGAGCACCCAAGGACGAGTGACCTTGGCGTGAATGCGCTCGGCCAGGGCTTGGGCGATTTTGGGGTCGCGGTACTCGTCAATGTATCGCATCGCCCGCCCTGATCGAGCACACCGCTTCCGCCGTGCTGAGTTCGCCCGCGAGCGCCGCGTCCTCGGTTTCGAGCATCCCGATGTGCTCCAGCAACTCGTAGGTGCGGTGCGCTTCTTCTTCGTCCAGCCGGCTGATCGCGAAGCCGACGTGCACCAGGACGTAATCACCCACCTTTGCGTCGGGAACGAAATCGAGGAACACCGAGCGCCGGATACCGCCGAATTGCACCACGCCCAACCGGTTGTCGCCGATGACTTGCGTCTCCACAAGCTTTCCTGGAACCGCCAGACACATAACTACCTCCCACTTAGAGTGCGGAAAGGATTCTATCGATCGCCGCTTTCGCGGAATCCGCCGCCCGTTCCAGACTGCCGCGCACCTCTGGCGACAGCCCAATTCCTATCTGGATTCTTTCGGGTTCGAGTCCGACCAAGGCTACTTCCGCCGGAGTTTCCCCAAGCAACGCGAGGGCCCTCAGAATATCCGGCGCGCTTCCCTCGTGCGCGCTGGTAGCGTGGCCGCCCATGCGGAGCAATTCCTGCCCCTGCAGCACATGGACCGATCCCGCCGCTCCGCCCAAACGAACCGCGTCCAGGAAAACTACCGCCCTGCGCCCTTCGAACTGGCCGAGCAACGCCAAGCCCTGCGTGCCGCCATCCAGGAATTCTACTTGCGAGCCCCAGTCGGCGGCGATGGACTCTAGCTTGGCCAGCACCTCTTGCCCAGCCCCATCGTCCGCCATGAGTGGGTTTCCGATCGCCAGCACCAGGACCGGGGCGATCGCGGATTCGCATCCGCCCGAGTCGCCGTAGCCGCTGTACTCATCACGTTCAGCTAATCCACTTGTCCGCATCGTGGTCGCCCGGTTCGTAAAACTTCGAGCCCGCTATGATCGAATCCACTAGCCCGTTCTTGTACAACTGGACGTCGTAGATCGCGATATACAGGTGGAAAAGGACGAAGACCATGATCAGCCAGGCCACCATGTGATGCCACATGTGTACGCGGAACGAGCCGCCGAGCAGCGGGATGCACCAACCCGTCACCTTGTCCCAGAACCCTCCGGGATTCGATTCCGAGTAGAGCGCCAGGCCGGTGACGCCTTCGAATCCGCACATGGCAAAGAAGGCGGCGTAGGAAGCTCCGGCCAGCGAATTATGTCCGATGTGGATATGTCCGCGCTCCAGATGCATGTAATCCACCACCTGTCCAAACACAGCCTTGTACCATGAAAGCTTCCAGAACATGGGGAAGCCCGAGCGCGCGTAATTGTTGCCGACGAAGAACCAATAAACGCGGATCAGCACGCCTAGAATCAGGGCAAATCCGAAGGCGAAATGGAGCAGGCGAACGTTGCCCATCACGGAATGTTTGGCCGCTTCGCCGCCGGGCATCAGGATCGGCGAAGCGATGAAGAGCCCGGTGGCGAACAGTACAAAGATTGAAATAGCATTCACCCAGTGGGAGAGACGGACCGGAAATTCCCAAACGTATATCCGGCCGTCGGTTAACTCCGGCTGCGACGGAGGGGTATGAGTGGTATGAAAGGTGGTTGCCATGGCATCCTCCTATCGAACGATCACTTCCGCGAGCGTTTCGCCCTCGGGGCTGGTCACATGCGTGGCGCAGGCCAGGCAAGGATCGAACGAATGGATGGTCCGGAGGATCTCCACCGGCCTTTTCGGATCAGCCATGGGAGTACCGAGCAGCGCGGCTTCGTAGGCTCCGCGCTGTCCCTGAGCGTCTTTCGGCGAGGCGTTCCAGGTGCTCGGCACGACAATCTGATAGTTGGCGATTTTCTGGTCTTTGATGTGTATCCAGTGACCCAGCGCGCCGCGCGGCGCTTCTTCGAGACCGAAGCCTTTGCAGTCCGCCGGCCAGGTCTTCGGATCCCACAGTTTGGTGTCCGCCGTGGCCGAATCGCCTGCTTTGAGGTTGGCGATCAGCCGATCGTACTCAGCCAGCAGCCAGCGCGCGGCGAGCCGGGTTTCGAGTCCCCTCGCGGCCGTCCGGCCCAGCGTCGAGAACAACGCCGCCGGCGTCAGCTTGAGCCGTCCCAGAGCCTCGGTGACCACCTCTTTGTATTCGTCGTGCCCACTTGCGAAACCGACTAACATCCGCGCCAGCGGTCCCACTTCCACCGCATGACCTTTCCAGCGCGGCGCTTTGACGAACGAGTAGCCGTTATTTTCATCCAATTGCGCGTAGGGAGGCTTCGGCCCGGTGTAGTTCACATCCGTGATGCCTTCCGAGGGATGCAGTCCCTTGGTTCCGTTCGGATACTTGTACCAGGAGTGCGAAACCTCTTCCTGAATCTGATTGGTGTCGGACGGATCGATTGGCAGAACCTCCGACAGGTTCTTGTTGAGAATCACGCCGCGCGGGAACTTGAACTTAGACGGATCGTTGACCCCGTTCTGCGGAATGTCGCCGTACACCATGTAGCTGCCCAAGCCGCCACCAATCGTGGTCCACTCCGGATAGAACGAAGCAATCGCCATCAGATCGGGAATATACAAACCTTCGACAATCTGCTGCGCATCCTTGATGAGGCCGTGCACCAGCTCCAACCGCTCCATATTGATGGCGTTGTCGCCTTGCATGTTGATGGCGCTCGCCGTGCCGCCGACAAGATAGTGCGGGTGCGGGTTCTTGCCGCCAAAGACGGTGTGAATCTTGACAATCTCCTTCTGCCATTTCAGAGCTTCCAGGTAATGCGCCACCGCCATAAGATTGGCCTCGGGCGGCAGCTTGTAGGCCGGATGGCCCCAGTAGGCGTTCTGGAAAATGCCTAATTGGCCGGAATCCACAAACTTCTTCAGCGTCCCGGCAACATCGGAAAAGTATCCGGGCGTCGAGGTAGGCCAACTCGGGGAAACTTTCTGTGCGAGCGCCGCCGTTGCGGCCGGATCCGCCTTGAGCGCCGACACTACGTCCACCCAATCCAGAGCATGCAGGTGATAGAAGTGAATCACATGGTCCTGGACATACTGGGTGAGCTGCATGATGTTGCGGATGATTTCGGCATTCTTCGGAACGGTAATGCCTAGCGCGCTCTCCACCGAACGGACCGAGGCCAGCGCATGCACCGTAGTGCACACGCCGCAGATTCGTTCGCAGAAAGCCCAGGCATCTCGCGGGTCCCGGCCTTCGAGGATGACCTCGATGCCCCGCCACATGGTGCCGGAAGAAATGGCGTCGCCGATGACATTGCGATCGTCGAGTATGGCCTCGACCCGCAGATGCCCTTCAATGCGAGTTACCGGATCGACTACTACACGTTTCGACATGCGTCACTCCTTCTGGCCCGAGTTTTCACTCTGGGCCGGCTCTTCGGGCTTGCTGAAATGTTTGCGGGTTGCCATGACGGTCAAGTGCGCCGCCACGCCCACTCCCGACGCGACCAGCAAAGTCTCGCCGATCTTGTCCGGCGTCGAGTCGATACCGGGTACCAGCACATTCGACAAGCGCTGGTAGAACGGACCGTTGTCCCAGAAATTGTCCTCGGCGCAGCCGATGCAGGGGTTGCCGGAGTTGACCGGCCAGCCTTGGCCGCAGTTCCATTTGAACGTCGAGCAGGAGTTGTAAGTCGTCGGCCCGCGGCATCCCATTTTGTACAAGCACCAGCCCTTGCGCGCTCCTTCGTCGTCCCAGGCTTCCACGAACTGGCCGGCGTCGAAGAACGCGCGCCGGTAGCACTTGTCGTGCAGACGCTGGCCGTAAAACATTTTCGGCCGGCCTTGGCGGTCGAGTTCCGGCAGCGCGTCAAACGTCAGGATGTACGCCAGCACGCCGGTCATGACCTCGGCAATGGGCGGGCAGCCGGGAACGTTAATGATCGGCTTTCCGGTTATGAGCTCGCGAATAGGTTTAGCGCCGGTTGGATTCGGCTTGGCAGCTTGTACGCACCCGTTGGAGGCGCAAGAGCCCCACGCCACAATCGCCTTGCAGTCCTTCGCGGTCTCCTGCAAGACGTTCAGGAACGTATCCCCGCCTACGGTGCAGTACACGCCGCCGTCCTTGGTGGACGCGTTGCCTTCCACAGCCAGGATGTACTGGCCTTTGTAGTCCTTCATTATCTTGCGCCGGATCTCTTCCACCTGGAAGCCCGCGGCAGCCTGTAGCGTGTCGTCGTAGTCGAGCGAAATCAGGTTCAGAATGATATCTTGCGCAATCGGATGCGAGGAGCGAATGAAAGATTCGCTGCAGCAGGTGCACTCCAGGCCATGCAGCCAAAGCACCGGAATCCGCGGCTTCGTCTCCATGGCTGCCACCATCTTGGGAACAAAGGCCGCGCTCAAACCGAGAGCCGCGGCGGACTGGGTACAGAATCTCAAAAATGATCGACGGTCGACTCCATGTTTGCGGAGGACGTCATAAGTGGTAAGTGTGCGGTCCGAAGGATCCACGGATTTACCTCCCCTCGGTATATGCTGCAACAGTAAGTTGGCACGCTCGTGATGGAGTCGCGCAAAACAACCGGAGCAGATGCAACCCCGAGTCCAGCGGAGCAGTGCCGCCGGTAAATCTTTGACTGGAGATGACGATATAAAGGAGCGAAGTCCCCAAGTGCCTTTGATCGCAACAGGATCGCTGCCGCGCGCCGCCTCGCTCACCCAGCTGCGTCAGACGCAAAGGTGGCGGGGATTATCTCACTAGGATTGAGCGCTTACCAGACTGGTTGGGCGATAGTCCGCAACACCTGAGCGATAGGACCCCATCCGGCGTCGGCGTTCGCGCAAGGGTGATCTGCGTTGAGCTTATAAGCGAAACTTGAGTAGCTTCTCCAGATCGCGGCGACCTTGGAGAATTGCCACAACCTGCAACGGGTTTGTCTCGGGCCTGTAGACGATCAGGTATGAATAGACCGAAAAAAACCTCACCGGCTCGTCCGTCAAATCCCTGCGCTAATGGCCCGCGCCCGGCCTTGCCGCAAGAAGAACGATCTTCTCGCGAATGACGGATTCAACCCGATCGGCCACATCGGGACTCCGCATTGTTCCTGATGTAGCGCCAAATTTGAACGAGATCAAGAGCGGCCTCCGGCGCTAGAACGTAGCGCGCCTTCATTCAGGCTGGGATTTCAGCTTGGCAAGGTAGGTGTCCAGTTGGTCTTCGGGAATACCCTCGCTTCGGTCAAGCTGATCGATGCCTCGCCTGATCTTCGCGTTGACGCCCTCCTTGTTTTCGAGCAGCCAACGATCCTTGTCCGTCTGTGTCAAATCTCCCTGCTTTGATGATGCCTTCACAAATCGCTAGACCGCACCCGCCTTGGCGCTCTTGGCGATAAAATCCGCCGCCCGATAAGCCAGCGCCTGGATCGTCCCCGTAGGTTGTTGCCGCCCCGATGTCACGAAGCTGCTGCCATCCACGATGAACAAGTTGGGAACGTCGTGCGCTCGATTATATTTATCGGTCACCGATTTCACGGGATCGTTGCCCATCCGGCACGTTCCCATCAAATGCACCGAACCCGAAACGTCCCACACGCCGTTGTCCCACACCTTCTTGGCGCCGGCCGCCTCTAGAATCTCTCGCTGCCGCGCCAGAATGAAATGCTGGTTCTTCACATCGTCCGGATGCAGTTTGAACGTCACGCGCATGGACGGTAAGCCCCAGGCGTCCTTAAGTTCCGGGTCGAGCGAAATGCTGTTTCCCTCCAACGGCAGGCACGTCGCGTGGCTCATGGACGTCATGCTGCGGGTGAAGTATTCGCCCAGATTCTGCTTGAACTCCGCTCCCCACTGCGGCATGTCTCTTGGCATTCCGCGCAGGCCAAACAGAAGCGGATTGGAGTTGAACCGCGCGTCGATCCCGGCGCCGCCGTAGAATCCACGCTTCGGATCCGCCGCATAGTAATCGTGAATCAGCCGCGTAACCTCGATGCTCTTGTAGTCGTTGAGCGGATGCTCGAACACCGCCTGCGCCGTGCTTCCGACATCGAACATCAGGTATTTACCCACCAATCCGCTGGAATTCGCGAGGCCATCTGGAAAACGGTTCGACTTCGACATCAGCAACAGCCGCGGCGTCTCCGCTCCGTTGGCGCACACCACCGCCGCGCGCGCTTTCTGGAATATTTCCTTCCGATTCTTGTCGAAATAAATCGCGCCGGTGACTCTTCCATTGGCGCCGGTCTCGATTTTGCGTACGTAGGCGTCGGCGCGGACCTCGCACAGGCCGGTATGCAGCGCCATGGGAATCACGGTGGCGAGCGAACTCGACTTCGCCCCCACCTCGCATCCGAATCGCGCGCAGAAACCGCAATGCACGCAGGCCACGCGACCCCGAAAATCCTTCGAAATCACGGCCACCGGCGCGGGAAAAGGATGCAGTCCCAATTTCTTCGCGCCGCGCTCGAACAGGACCCCCGAAGATTTCACCGGCATCGGCGGCAGCGGGTACGGCTTCGACCGCGGACCCTCAAAAGGATTGGCGCCCGCCAGCCCCGAGACTCCGACGTCGTATTCGGCCTTGGTGTAGTAAGGCTCCAGCTCGGCGTAGGTGATCGGCCAGTCGGCGAAGCCCGTTCCCGGAATCTCGCCCCAAATGGTCCGTTCGTTGAAATCCAACTCATGGAAGCGCCAGTAATTCGCTGCGAAATGAACCGTACCGCCGCCCACTTGCCGACCGTAGCCCACCGACCTTTGAGCTTTGGCGGTTTCCTCCTCGGTTCTCCGGAAGGTTTGCGGCTGCACTTTCGTATCGTTCATCAACGGAGAATTGAAGTTGAACTTCATTTCGTCGTGCGTGAAATCCTTTTCGCGATAGTAGGGCCCCTGCTCGAGCACCACCACCGAGAATCCCGCGACGGCCAGCTCTTTGGCGACACTGCCGCCCGCCGCGCCTGAGCCAATCACGACAAAATCCACGGTCTCACTGGGTTTGAATGGCGCGCGCATTATCGAGAGCCTTCCTTCTCCTCGGCGTCGTAATAACCGAACGGAGGATGATGCTGATGCTGGTTATCAAACCCGATCACTTGCCATCCCACGCCGCCTCGGTTGCCGCCGTAACTCGGGTCGCTCAGGAATCCGCAGATCGTATGATCGCGAAGAAGTTGAAAGAACTCGGTGCGCTCAATTGACCGAAGCAGCTCCACGCGCTCGGCCGAAGTCAATCCGGAAATACTCTGGGACGCCGGGAACAGCGCCTTTCGCTGAGAGTCGGCGTGCTCCAGGCCTGCGCGATACAGGCCCTGTCGACCTTGATCGAATGTACTGAGCGCGCGATCGATGAAATAAACTACCCCGGCTTCCCGCGCTCCCGGCGTGTCGCCCGACGGGATAATTTCGCTCGCCAATGCTTCAATGTCAGCGGCGGCCGGCTTGTCCAGGTAGCCGAACGCGGGCGGCTCGGCCGATTGCGCGGCTGCACGTGCGTGCTCCTGCGCGGCCAAAATCTCGGGCCAAGTGGCCATGCTGAGCGTAGAAATCAACCAATCACGCCGGTTCATAGGGAATCACCAGTATTCAGTATCCCTCACTGAAAAACGGGCGCCACTCTCGACCCGTTCTTGATCACCTTCTCGGTCGGCAGCGCCACCGCGTCGCCTTCGTTCAATCCCGACAGCACCTGCGATTTCGTGTAGCTCGACACCCCCAGGCTCACTTTGCGCCACGCCACGCGATCGTTTTCGAGCAGCAGCACTCCCACATCCGACCCTTGCCGCTGGATCACCTCTTTCGGAATCGCCAGCGCATTCGGCGCCACCGTCGCCTGAATATCGGCCGTGATATTCGAATTCGGCAGTAAATCGCGATCCGGATTATCGATGATGCACTCCACCTGCCCCACTTGCCGCGTGCCCAGCGGAATCACCTGCGACGGCAGCTTATCCACCGTGCCTTTCCATTGGTGGCCCGGCATCGCATCCCAGGTGATCGTCGCCATTTCGCCCTTGCGGACTTTGCCCAGATCCGGTTCGTCCACGTACACCGTCACGCGAACGTGATCCAGCCTTCCGACTCGTGCGATCAAATCTCCCGGATTAACGAATGCCCCAGGCTTGAGATCGAAATCGTACACCGTTCCGTCCATCGGCGACTTCACTATGCTCAGGTCCACATTGACGCGCGCAATCTGCGCGGCCGATTCCGCGGACGCCACTCTGGACTTGGCAATTTCCTTGTCCGCTCCCGTCACCAGCGCCGCCTTATGTTCTTCCAGCGCCTGAATTCTCAGTTTCAACTGTTCCACCAGTTGGCGCGCAGTGTCCAACTCGACGCGCGTCGCCGCCTGTTTCTCAACCAACCTTTCGAGCCCTTGATTCTGCTTCTCGGCGGCTTCCAAATCCAGACGCGCACGCGCAAGATCCGCCTCCACCTGCTGGCGTTCGGCGATCCTCCCGCCTTGATCGAGCACTTGCTCCTGCGTCTTCGCTTCTTGAATGGCAGCTTGCGCCTTCGCCATTTCGGCGCTGGCGACAACCGTGTCGAGTTCAACCAGCGGCCGACCTTTGCCTACCTGCTGGCCCCGACTCACCAGCACCCGCGTGATTACTCCTGCGCGTTCGGCGCGCGCCGGCAGCCATTCGATCGGTTCCACCTTGCCGTTGGTCGATAGCGTACTGGTGATCGTCTCGCGCGTCACCCTGGCGAACTCCACTTCCGGCGGCGCGGCGCGCTTGGAAATGATCCATACAACCAGAATCGCGGCAGCCCCCGCCGACAGAACCAGCCAGCTCGCTCGCTTCACGAACCCGCCCTCGCGCAGTAATCGAACAGCAATTGCCATTCCGCGCGTTGGATCTCGAGCGCCATCCGTTCCGCCGCCGAGCCGGGCTGTTGCCGCGCCATTTCGCAGAATTCGATGAATCGCAACGGATACCAATCCTCGTCAGGATCGAAATGCGAGTCAGGATGCAAGCGCGCGATTTCCGAAGCTTGCCGCCTCAGTTCGGGAAACACCGGATGCGGGCCCAGCGCTCGAAACCAATAAGCGGAATTAGCGGCGTCTGGCTCCTGCCGATGCACGATGGCGTGCCAAAAACTTCCCTCCGGCGTAGCCAGCTCCTGAACGATGCGATGACAATCCTCGAATCCCGAGAAATAGAGCCATAAGCCGGCTAGCGCGGCTTCCGGAGCTCTCGCACTGGGAAATAAGCCGGACGCAGTCTCGCCCGATAGGACCGCCCCCGCCTTTGACGAGCCGCCGCCGGATACCAGCGGCATCAGAGCCTTCCCATCCTGACCAAGAGCTAGAATTTGGGCGACGCGGCTCCCGTAGGCCTTGGAATCGAATGGCAACCCTTCATTGTCCCAAAAAACTATTCCAGCACCACCAGCGCCTGGCCCGCGCTCACGGTATCGCCGTCACGGACGCGCACGTCCATCACCTGGCCCGGCCGCGACGCCTTCATCTCGTTTTGCATCTTCATCGCTTCCACTACCACCAATCCCTGACCGGCTTCCACGACATCGCCCTTTGCCACCAGCACTCGAATCACCTTGCCCGGCATCGGCGCCACTAGATTTTGCCGCCCGCCGCCCAATGCGGCCCTCGAGCTCCGCGAGAAATTTCGCGCATCGCGAACTTCAGCGAGGAATTGCCGCCCGCCCGCCAGCACGCTGAGGCCTTGCGCGCCCGGCACCGCCCTGGCCTCGAAACTCCGGCCGTCCACAAGCACCGAATAAACGCCCGGCTCAACCTCGACGATCAATTCCAAAAGCCGCGCGTCCACTTCCACCGGATGGCCGTCTAATATGACTTGCAGCTTCATCGCAAAAGCCGACCTCGTCCCTCGGTGCGCCACGCGCTCGATTCTTTTGATTCCACTCCCACCGCGGGTTTGCCGTTTTTTGAAGCGGCAACCGCGGCCAGCGTGGCGGCAACCTCCAGCATCGGCTCCGGCGGAACGCTCGGTTTTCTGCGCGCCAGTAAACCAGCCACGAAACCGGTATCCAGCCGGCCTTCCCGAAATTGCTCGTCCTCCAGGATTTCACGGAAGAAAGCCAGATTGGTCTTGACGCCCGCCACCGCGTACTCGCCCAGCGCTCTGTGCAAACGCTGTATCGCCGTGTGCCGATCGGGCGCCCACGCCACCAGCTTGGCCAGCAGCGGATCGTAGTCCAGCGGGACCGTCCAACCCGGATAGACGCCCGAATCCAGCCGAATACCAGGCCCCGACGGCTCTCGAAGCTGCGCGATCCTCCCGGGCGAAGGAAAAAACTGGTTCTCCGGATCCTCGGCGCACACGCGGCATTCCATCGCCCAGCCGTTCCATCGCACGTCCTCTTGCGCGAACGGTAAGCCGTCGCCCGCGGCAATCTTCAGTTGAAGCTGAACCAGATCCAGGCCTGTCACCAGCTCCGTCACTGGATGCTCCACTTGCAGGCGGGTGTTCACTTCCAGGAAATAGAAATTGCCGTCAGGATCGGCCAAAAATTCGGCCGTGCCCAGGTTGTAATATCCGGCCTCGCGCGCGATGCGCAGCGCGGCGTCGCCCATCGAATCGCGCATCTCCGGATTCTTGGCGATGAAAGGCGACGGGCACTCTTCGATGATTTTCTGATGCCGCCGCTGCAACGAGCACTCGCGCTCGCCCAGGTGAACCAAGTTTCCGTAGAGATCGCCGGCGATCTGCATCTCGATGTGCCGCGGCTGCAGGATGACCTTTTCGATGTAGACTTCGGCGTTGTGAAAGGCGCGCTCGGCCTCGCTCGACGCATCGCGAATAGCGCCTTCCAGATCGCTTTCCCGATCCACTTGGCGCATTCCCTTCCCGCCCCCGCCCGCCGCCGCCTTGAGCAGCACGGGATATCCCAGCTCGCGCGCCAGTTTCCGGGCATGGCTCACGTTGGTGGCCGGTTCTTCGTTGCCGGGCACCACCGGAACCCCGGCCTGTTTCGCCAAAATGCGCGCGGCGATTTTCGAGCCGAGGCGTCGGATCGATTCCGCCGATGGGCCGATGAACACCACGCCCGCATCCTCGCAAGCCGCCGCGAAATTCGCGTTCTCGCTCAGAAATCCGTAGCCCGGATGAATCGCATCCGCGCCGTGCTTCCGGGCCGCTTCGAGCACCCGGTCGATTCTCAAATAACTTTCCGACGACGGCGCGGGACCGATGTGTTCCGCCTCATCTGCCAGCCGTACGTGCAGCGCCCCGCGGTCGGCGTCCGAGAATACGGCCACGCTCGAAATATTCATGTCTCGCAATGCCCGAATGATGCGCACCGCGATCTCGCCCCGGTTGGCGATCAAAACCTTTTGAAACATTCCAGCGCTGATTGTACCAGGAGACGGACGGCGTTCGATGCCGCGATTTTACGGGTCGTCTCAGAAACGCGCTACCGGCCAGGGGCAGGCAGGCGTGGCGGCGTGAAACCCACCGAGCGCCACAATGGCGCTGGATCGTAAAGCGTTCCGTTTGCCACCACCCAACGAACGCTCCGAATATTATGGATGTCTTCCAGCGGATCGGCGTCCAGGATATCGAAGTCCGCGCGCTTTCCCGCCTCCACGCTCCCGCTATCGGAATCGACTTTCATCACGCGCGCGGGAACAATCGTAGCCGCCTGCAACGCTTCCATCGGCGTGAAGCCCGCCTCCACATAGATCTCGATCTCGCGATAAACGGAATACCCCGGCACCGCTTGGTCAGTCCCCGCCACGAACCGAATCCCCGCCCGGTGAAAGGCCCCGATAATCTTTAGTGTCTTACTCCATCTGAGCTTCGCCAGTTCTAGCGCGTCGCCCGCTAGTCCGCTGCTGCTTTGGAACTGTTGGCGAAGTTCCGGCGCGACGTTGGCGATTCCGGGTTCCTTGTTGCCGAACTCGGAGAGAACGGCGGTGTCGTCGATTACCGTCCCTTGCTTCTCCAGAACCGCGAGCAGTCGCTGGCCGGCCGCGGAATTAGGATCCATCGATTTCACGGCCTCCATTCTTTCCGCGATGCTGGCCTTGGTCGCGTCAAAGCCCTCGGGCAGAAGCGCCGTCGTTACGTAACCGATGTGATTCACCTGGTCCATGCCCGCCGCAAGGCCTTCCAATAGGGACATCCCGCGTGGAATATGTCCCGTGACGGTCATCCCCATCGCGTGGGCGTCTTCGCAAACTGCCTTCACTACGTCCGGCTTGACCGAACTATAAATCTTCATCTGCTGAAATCCGGCGTCGCGATATTTCTTCACCCAGGCGAGCGCATCAGCCGCCGAGTTGACCCGCTGGATGCCGAGAGCGATCGGACCATCGCCGTCGACGACGCCTGCGAGCAGCAGCCTCGGCCCTAGTCCTGCCCCCGCGTTGTTCGCGTCTCGAATCGCTGTGATGAATCCGAATTCGTTGCCCACGTCCCGCACCGTTGTGACGCCGGCCGCCAGGTAGATCGGCCCCCACTCCACTTGCTCGTAATGCGCATGCATGTCCCACAGGCCGGGAATTATGTACTTACCGGTCGCATCGACGCGCTCAGCGCCTTGGGGAATGGTTATTCCCTCCGCTCGTCCCGCCGCAACAATCTTGCCGTTCCGCGTAACGACGGTCGCCGGACCAATGGGCGCGCTCCCAAGCCCATCGATGAGCGTCGCCCCGGTGATCGCGAGCACGCCCGTTCTCCGCCCCGGCAACCCTTTATTGATCTCCGCCAGACTGGCGATTTCATCGCGCGCCCCGGCGGAAACAAAAGCGGCAATCGCCGGTTCGTAGATCTCGCGAACTGCCTCGAAGTGATCGAATTCAGCGTCACGCGTTACGACGGCGGCAAGCTGGTCTTGGTCGTCCATCCACAGCGTCTCCAGACCCCAGACCAACCCGCGCACGCTATACCGCCGAAAATGCGCGCGAACGCTTCCCACCTGGAATGTGTCCCTGCCGCGTTCCTTGATCTCCACCGTCCCCGAAGGAAGGGTGGCGAGTTGAGCGGGCCTGCCGTTTCTCCTCCAATAGCGAACCAGCGCCTCCTGTAATGAGGCGGGCGCGTACCCCGCGATTGGGAAGTATCGCGGTGGAACGGCGATCTCGCGGGACGATTTCCCGTCGCTCACCGTTGCCGATCGGCCCCTGACATTTACCGTCGTGTTGATATTGGAGAAACGGGAGGTCGAGCCGGAAATCTCGAAGAACGACACAATATAGCGGCCTGAACAGCGCAGCGTTGCCTTTAGCGGAACCTTCGTGCCGCGGTCCGTGAATTCGAAGGTCGATTTGGTCTCGAACGTCCCGCCCTGCTTTGAAACGATATCGGTCTCGACGCCGATCGGCTGTTCGAATTTGTGGAGGCGAAATCTGTATGAGTCCGGCGCGCTTGCGAAAAGCGAACAGAGCGTGGCAGGAATAATCAGAAGAACCCGCAGGTGGCGACGCAACGGGCAGTTCATCAATTCGGATTATAGAACGCCGCTCACTGTGTTATTCTCGCACCGATGACGAATCACCCCACCAGCCGAAGAGCTTTCATGAACCTCACCGGAGCCGGCATTGCCGCTCTAGCCGGCGGCGCGTGGCCCAGCACCGCCGCCCCGGACGACCCGACAAACGCCGATCTCATCGTCTTCAACGCCAAAGTCTACACCGTCAATTCCCGGGCGCCCAAGGCCGAGGCGTTCGCCATCAATGCCGGCCGCTTCACCGCCGTCGGAACCTCCGCCGATATCAAGGCCCTCATGGGAAAAAACACCCAGACCTTCGACGCCAAACAAATGACCATCGTTCCCGGCTTCATCGATTGCCACAATCACGCGCCCGGCGACACGCTGCTCTACGAAGTCCTGGTCGGCAATCCCTACGTGGTCGAGTTCGTAACCATCGACAGCATCGTCGAAAAGCTCCGCGCGAAAGCCGCCCAGACGCCGCCCGGCACTTGGGTGGAAGGCTTTTTCTTCGACGACACCAAGGTCAAAGACAATCGCCTGCTCAACGTTCACGATCTGGACAAGGTTTCGAAGGACCACCCCGTCGCCGTGCACCATCGCGGCGGCCACACCTCCTTCTATAACAGCAAGGCGCTCGAACTGGCCGACATCAATAAAAACACGCCCAACCCGCCCGGCGGAACCTTCGACCGCGACGCCGAAGGCAACCTAAACGGCCGCGTGACTGATCGCGCCATGTTCGCCTTCCGCAAAGTCGGGAAGCGACCGGTGTTTACCGCGGAACAAACGCTCCAGCGCAACCGCGACGGCCTGGCGTTCATCTCCAAACAGTTCGTGCGCTACGGCGTCACCAGCGTCCATCATGAGGATGGCGACCTGTTCGCTCTCCAGCAGGTGCGCGCGCGCGGCGACCTGCTGCATCGCGTGAGTTACGAATCGAGCGGCAAGGTGCTGGAAGCGATGATCGCCTCCGGCATCCAGACCGGCTTCGGCGACGAATGGATCCGGTTGGGCGCCACTTCCGAGCACGTCGTCGATGGCTCGTTCTCTGAGCGCACCATGGCCCTGAGCACGCCGTATCCGGGCGTCACGCCGCCCTACAAAGGCAACGTCACCGAAACGCAGGCCGACCTCAACGCATGGATCGAGCGCGTGCATCGCGCCGGCATCCAAGTCAACTGCCATGCCAACGGCGATGTCGCCATTGATATGTTTCTGACGGCGGTGGAGCGCGCTCAGAAACTTTTCCCGCGCGCCGACGCGCGCCCCAAGATCACCCATTGCACGCTCGTCAACGACGATCTGGTGCGGCGCATCAAGGCGGTCGGCGGCGTCCCCGCTCCCTTCACGTCGTATGCCTATTACAACTCCGACAAATTCAAATATTACGGCGAAGAGATGATGAAGCACTGCATGGCCTATCGCTCTTTTCTCGATGCCGGGATCGTGGTCGCGGCCGGTTCGGACTTCGATCCTGGACCCTTCGATCCGCGCATGGCCATTCAGGGCATGGTCACGCGCAGCGGATGGGATGGAAAGACCTGGGGAGCCAACCAGCGCATCAGCATTGAAGAGGCGCTACGCGTCAACACGCTCAACGGCGCTTACAACTCGCATGAGGAAACGATCAAGGGATCTATCACACCGGGCAAGCTGGCGGATTTCGTCGTCCTCGCGGACGATCTCTTCACAGTCGGCCAAGAGAAAATCAAGGATCTTGAAATCGTCCGCACCGTGGTGGGCGGCACGACGGTCTACCAGGCCTGACAGATCACGAGGCCTTGAAAAGCAATTCCATCAGGATCGCCGCGCCGAGCGACAGCATTAAAGCAACCGGCATCGCGAGCGCCCCCAGCTTAAGAAATCGCCAAAAACTAACATCCAGTTTCTCTTTGCGCAGCGCCAGCAGCCACAGAATCGTTGCCAGCGATCCGGTAACCGAGAGGTTCGGGCCGAGATCCACGCCGATCAGGACCGCATGGACGATCAAACCCTTCGCGTGCGCGGCTTCGAGTGTGCCCCCAGCGATCAGTCCCAGAGGAAGATTGTTCACCAGGTTGTTCCCGATGCCCACCGCGAACCCAACTATCAGCGCTCCCGCCGCGGGCGCCAGCTTTTGTGCCCAAGCCAGCCACGACCGCATCAGGTCGAGCGCGCCGATGCTCTCCACCGCGTCCACCATGATGAAGAGCCCCGCCACCAGGATCAACGTCGCCCAACTGATGCTACGCGCAAGCCCGATCGGATTGCTCCTCGACTTGATCGAAACCGCGGCGGTCACGGCGAGCGCGGCCAAGCAGGTCGGCAAACCCAGATCCTTCTTCATCGCCGAAGCGGCGAGCAGCGCCAGTACGACCACAAGTATCCCGCCCAGCACCAGTTTCCCCTCGCTCTGCAACGGCTCGGCCGGCACTGCCCCATCGAAGTCCGAGGAAAGCTCCTTCCGAAAGACGAAGCGCAGCACGGCGTAGGTGGCCGCGATCGAGACGACCGATGGCACGCCGAACGACAGCAGCCACTGCTTCAGAGGAGGCATGCCGACGCGAAAAACAACCAAGTTGGCCGGATTCGAGATGGGCAACACAAACGAAGCGGCATTGGCAATCAAAGCGCACGCGAAAAGATAAGGAAGCGGTTCCGCTTTCGCCTTGCGCACCGCCGCGAGAATCGCCGGCGTAAGCACCACGGCCGTCGCATCGTTCGACATCAGGATCGTCACGACGGTTCCGATACCGTAGATTAGCGTGAAGAGTCGCGCGCGGGAGCCGTTAGCGATTCGGACGGCGGCCGACGACAGCCAGTGGAAGACCCCGTTCGCGCTCGCCAATTCCGACAGCAGCATCATGCCGATCAGAAAAAGATAAACGTCCATCCCTTCCGCCACGGCTCTCCCCGCAAGCGGCAGCGGAACCAGTCGCAGGCCGATCAACAGAACCGCGCCTCCGCCAATCCAATAGACCTCCGGAATACCTCGAGGACGAATCAGCATCAGCACGATGCTGACGGCCACAATCAGCGGAAGTACGATATATGCTGCTGGAGAGATCACAAGTGCGGCGTGCCCCACCCTGTAGATTCCTTTTGCACGCCAATGGTAACCCCCAAATTTACCATCCCCGTTTCGAATCGCGATAGCATTACAGCAAGTGATCATCCTTGACGCGCAGCGGGACGTACGAACGGTTTTCCTGGGTGGATTCGCCGGTCAGTTGGTATCGGGCGGCGTATGGTTTCTCTCCGCCGCGGCCGCGTGGCGCTCGCCCAGGACCGCGATGGCGGTGCTGGTTCTACTCGGCATTTTCATCTTCCCCATGACCCAGTTGCTTTTGCGACTGATGAGACGGCCGGCTTCCCTGCCGAAAGGGCATCCGATGAATGCCCTCGCCATGCAGGTGGCGTTCGTTCTACCGCTAAGCTTGCCGCTGGTATTCGCGGCCGCCGCCTATCGCCAGAACTGGTTTTATCCCGCGTTCATGATCGCCCTCGGCGCGCACTACCTGCCGTTTATGTTCCTGTACGGAATGTGGCAATTCGGCGTGCTGGCGGCGTTCCTGATCGGCGCGGGACTACTGATCGGTTTGTATCTGCCATCCATCTTTAGTCTGGGCGGTTGGTTGACTGCTCTGGCGCTCTTGTTCTTCGCCTTCGTTGGCCGGCGCGCGGCGCTCTCTGAAAATCAGGAAACTTGATTACCCAAGCTTCTACAGACCGAGCCAATACACGGGAGCAAGCGCCAAGAGCGCAGCGCCGACTTGTACTCCGAAGACCCTCAGTGCCCGCATCGGATCCCGTGGCAACCATTTAATCGCGTAGAATGCCATGATCGGCACTTGTCCGGCCATGAGTAGCTGCCATATGTGCGCGGCCGTCCCTTCGTCGGGTTCGCGGGCTGTCCCGAATATCACTATGTGACACAGCACCGTGATCAGCGCTGCGAACGACATGCCTATCGGAATCAGGGCACCCGGGTGTTGTTTTATCCTCGATATCTCCATA
>Ga0302325_10002984_pt1 | contig 40422 bp, 45 predicted proteins | sample Palsa_T0_2_FD_201948 | JGI IMG/M metagenome (GOLD analysis project Ga0302325, IMG submission 201948) | Peat permafrost microbial communities from Stordalen Mire near Abisko, Sweden - Palsa_T0_2 | ecosystem: Environmental > Terrestrial > Soil > Palsa > Peat permafrost | place: Sweden: Abisko...
TTTGCGCTGCACGATCTAAGAATGGTGTCGATGGATGGCAGATTGACGCTAAACCGACATTGATGCCCAACGTGAAGGACTATCCTGAGGAACTATGGGGCATCGAAGACCCCCGTATCACGTTTGTACCCGAGTTACAGCAATACGTGATTACTTATACCTCCTATTCGCGCGGCGGCCCGGGAGTCTCGTTGGCGCTGACCAAAAACTTCCGAACTTTTGAGCGCTATGGCGTCATCATGCCTCCGGACGACAAGGATTCGGCGCTTCTACCTCGGAGAATCGACGGCTGCTGGGCGCTGATTCACCGTCCGATGACCGCACTCGGAGCGCACATGTGGATTTCCTACTCTCCCGACCTGCGGTATTGGGGCCGACATCGGCTTATGCTGGAAGCGCGACGCGGCGCATGGTGGGACGCAAACAAGATCGGGCTATCGCCGCCGCCCATTGAGACCGCGCGCGGATGGCTCGTGTTCTATCACGGCGTGCGCCACACTCCTTCGGGCTGCTTATATCGATTGGGTTTGGCCTTGTTCGACCTCGAGAATCCGGAAAAATGCCTGTTGCGGGGAGATTCGTGGATCTTCGGGCCGGAAGCGGAGTACGAACGCCACGGCGACGTTGACGATGTCGTCTTCCCGTGTGGATACACGATGGACCCTGACGGCGACACGATCAACATCTATTACGGGGCAGCTGATTGCGCGATCGCCCTCGCGCGGGCTAGCGTGCGCTCCTTGCTGGGTTGGCTGGATGCCAATGGAAGTTGCGAACGCCGACAGCGAATGGCAGATCTGTGACACAGGTGGCTTCGATTCTCCAGTTTTGCCTTCGGGCGCCATCCCCGTCAGAGGAGCGCCGTGTTCACGATCAAGCAACGAACGTGCGAGGTCTGCTTGAAGTGCGGGAAGCGGGCTCGCGCTATTTTTTCATATTCGGCGTCGATAACGTCCATCCCGACGGGCGTCGATTGAGCGTATTAAATCGCGATTCCACAAAAAGGTGAGCATTAGTGCACAGACCCGGTCGGTGCCTCCGTGGCATCCTGGCGCCGGACGCGTATCCGTTCATCCAGGCAACCCGCAGCGGCTGGGGCACAACCGGGCACCCTAAAGGATGAACTGGCAAAGGTGGTTCAAAATGCGCAAAATCCGTTTTCTGTTGCTAGCTTTTCTGATACTGGCCATACCGGCCGCAGCGTTCGCGCAGTTCAGCGTCTCCATCACGATCGCTCCGCCGGCTCTCCCTGTGTACACACAACCTATGGTTCCGGCCACCGGCTACCTGTGGACGCCCGGCTACTGGTCTTATGGCGATGAAGGCTACTTCTGGGTGCCGGGGACATGGGTCGAGCCGCCCACCGTTGGCTTGCTCTGGACTCCTGGTTATTGGGGCTGGGGCGGCAACGCCTTCGCCTGGAATGAAGGTTACTGGGGCCAAAGCGTCGGCTTCTACGGCGGCGTCAATTACGGCTTCGGCTACGGCGGTGTCGGCTATGGAGGGGGATATTGGAACAACGGCGCCTTCTTCTACAACCGCTCGGTGAGTAACGTAAACGTAACCAACATCACCAACGTCTACAGCAAGACCGTAGTCAATGAAACCACAGTCAACCATGTCAGCTATAACGGCGGCCAGGGTGGAATTGCCGCTCAACCATCCGCTGCAGAACAGGCTGCGATGCACGCGCAACATACGCCGGCAACTGCCATGCAAACCCAGCACGTGCATGCTGCCAGTACCAACCACGCGCTTCTGGCTTCCGTGAACCAGGGTCGACCGGCAATCGCTGCAACCGCGAAGCCTGGGGAGTTCAGCGGTTCTGGGGTAGTAGCGGCCAAAGAGGCAGGAGCACCTTACAAGGCACCCGAGAACAAATCAGTCGAGAATAAAGCCAGTGAAAACAAGGCCAGCGAAAACAAAGCCAGTGAGAACAAAGCAGCCGAGAGCAAGGCCACCGAGAACAAGGCGGCTGAGAACAAAGCAGCAACTACACGCTCGAATGAGAATAAGCCAACCGCGAATAAAGCGGTAACTACTCGGACGAGCGGGAATAAAGCAGCTCATGCCCAGCCCGCAGCTCATGCCCAACCCGCAGCTCATGCCCAACCCGCAGCTCATGCCCAACCCGCAGCTCATGCCCAGCCCGCAGCTCATGCCCAGCCCGCAGCTCATGCCCAGCCCGCAGCTCATGCCCAGCCCGTAGCTCATGCCCAGCCTGTAGCTCATGCCCAGCCTGTAGCTCATGCCCAGCCCGTAGCTCATGCCCAGCCCGTAGCTCATGCCCAGCCCGCGACTGCTCCACATCCGGCGACTGCAGCTCGTGCGCAACCTGCTCCTCGTCAACAAGCCGCACCTCGACCGGCGGCCCGCCCCGAAACCGCTCCTGAGAAGAAAGCACCGGGAGGCAAACAATAGCGTCGTCAGTAAAGGGATTTGACCGCGATGTTGGGTAATGCAGGGCGATTCATAGAAACGGAGATCCGGGAAGATTGATTTACTCCGAGGATGTGCGGGTCCACTTCGTGGGCTCGCACCACTTCCTCTTCCGGTAATTTGCAGCGATCGAATTCGCCTCCCACGTTAAAAGAAGGTATTGAATCTCGTCTCTCGAGGCCTTCCGTGAAAGCACCTCAGTCCCTGTTCGACCCCATTTTTCACGGTGAGCGGTTTTGATCAGTAAGAAGGTAGCGAACCGCATATAAAGAACCTGGCCCTTCCCCTCAATGCACGATTGCGGTTGCGATAATTTACGGGAATGCCCCGCTAGGAGAAGACGGAATTAAAGCACGTCTTCGAGAGGAATGTTCGAACGCTATTTAGTGCGGGAAGAGGAGTTAAACATGCTTGGAACTGTATTGATCGTGATTTTGATCATGGCGCTATTGGGTGTACTGCCAAGGTGGCCGCATAGCCGGAATTGGGGCTATTACCCGAGCGGAGGACTCGGACTTGTCCTTTGCATCGTCCTCATTCTTCTGCTGCTCGGCCGCATTTAAAATACACCGGTCGGCCGACCCAAGGCACACTAATTCGGCATTCCCTCCACACACCGCCATTGCCGTGAACGTCAGCAATAGCCGACCCAAAAAAACGCCCGTCGTGATGCGTACGCTTCCAGTAAGGGCGTGGCCATGATGGCTCTCAGCCTGGGAGTGCTGGCGCTGAATAATGTTCAGTGCCACCTCCGGTTCAACCTGTAGCGCAACGAAACTGGTGGCTCCATTTTTTCGCAGATGCGCTTAATCGCGAGGGACCAGGTCTGGCGCGATTCATTCGAATGTATCTTGCGGGCCGAATCGTGTGGCGAGGTAGGGATTTCCGCGACAACTGCGGACCGGCTGTGGACTCTTAGGGGGTCCTAAGTCCGGTGTTTTTCTTTTCCACGGTTTTGGTTACAGAAAGTTTCCGGTCGCGGTGGGGCTCGCTGCGCGCGCTGCCGGTGTTCAGTTCACAAACCTCTCCGACGGCCGCGCCACAGGTAGTGCACGGCACAGAGAGTATCTGTTTCACGGTCAGATCTTTGGTCTTCACGTATTGCATCTTGCATCGGTTGACATTGAGAAGATGCCCAATATTGCACACTTTAAATCATTCGGCGAAGCGTGAGGTCTGGACCATGGGGTGAGGGGCCCTGGTTCTTTGCGAGTCGTCTGGCTCGCGAATTGTGTGCAAAATTGACCATTTTTCCCTTTTTGGATATGGCATGCTTTTTGGGAGTGTAATTCGGCTCTCGAAGAGGCCCTTGATGACATCCCCGATCTCATTCGCACGGAAAGGGCGCGACGTCGACCCGAAGAGCTTCCTTGCCACGATCGGCGTAGGCAAAAAAACCCAGGTTTTTCTCAAGAAACAAAAAGTATTCACGCAGGGAGACGCGGCAGACTCCATCTTCTACATCCAGGAAGGTAAAGTTCGACTCACGGTTGTATCCAAGGCCGGCAAGGAAGCAACCTTGGGCATATTGGGTGAGGGAGAATTTTTCGGAGAGGGCAGTCTGGCTGGACAATCCTTGCGCATGGGTTCGGCCACTGCCATGACGGACTGCGAACTTCTCCGTATCGACAAGAAAGCCATGATGGAAGCTCTGCATCGGGAGCACGAATTTTCGGACATGTTCGTGGCTTATTTGCTGGCACGGAACATTCGCTACGAAGAGGACTTGGTCGACCAGCTCTTCAACTCCAGTGAAAAAAGGCTCGCCAGGGTTCTGCTGTTGCTGGCTCATTTCGGCAAGGAAGGCGTGCCGGAAACGGTGATCCCCAAGATCAGCCAGGAGAGCTTGGCCGAAATGGTCGGAACGACGCGTTCTCGCGTGAGTTTTTTCATGAACCGGTTCAGGAAGTTGGGTTTCGTCGATTATGGCGAGAATGGGCTGAAAGTTCACAGTTCTCTGCTAAACATCGTTCTTCACGACTAGTTTCCAGGTTCCATTCGTAATCAACTGCCGTAGCACTTACTTGCGAAACGGTCAATTCTGACCAGTCTTTCTAAAGCCTGAAGTTCGATACTAGTTACTAACGAAGATTCTAACGCCGGTGTGTGCTCCAAAACGAAGTGTCGTAACAGCACGCGGCAACTTCGACTTGGCAAAGGTGGAGAGGCCTTGAAGACGGCCGTCTCGGATCACGAACAGTTTTTCTACAAGCAGCCGGTGGACGAGAGCCATCAGCAGCAGACGAAGCAACTGCAGCAAAGACACCAACAGGAGCAACCGCAAATTGCCGGCGAAACAACAGCCAGTAAACCGGGAGCCGGGCAAGAGGTAAGATCGGCCTCCGACGGAAAGTCCCCATCGCTCATTGAACGGAGCATTGAGCGAGCATTTTGGGAAGAAAAGCATCGGCAGCACGAAGTCAAGACAGGGTTGAACAAGGAGAACAACGATGACGACGATTGAACGGAATAAGTGCGCGCACCTGCCATGCCGGTGCTCGGTGCCGCCCGGCGACAAGTACTGTGGTCAAGCCTGTAAGGAAGCCGGATCCGAGGAGGTCGAGATTGCGTGTCAGTGCGACCACCCAACTTGCCCACTAACGCTCTGAAGAACAGTAACCCTTAACGGAGTGCGAGCCGGCTTGCAGATCGATAAGAAACGATTGACGAAGGAGAATCTCGACATGAAGAAGCGCGGAATTGTGTTCTGGCTGTTGGTAATCGCGGACCTCGCAGCCTTATCGGTGATGGCAAACGCGCAAGCATTGGTCGATTCGGGAGACTCCTCCACCGGCGCAGTCAATTTGACAGTAAGTACGTTTATCCCGCCGGATCTTACTTACGTGCGCCCGCCCGAGACCGTAAAGCTCCACAACTACTTGTTCGACGCGTTCGGCCCGTTTCCCATCGTGGGCGCCGCAGGCGTGGCGGGCCTTAATCAAGCGTACAAGACACCTCCGGAATGGGGTCAAGGTGCGGAGGCTTATGGCAAGCGCTTCGGTTCCGACTTCGCTATCGCGGCGATAGCGACGACGACTCGTTACGCTCTCTCGGAAGCCTTTCACGAAGATACGTTGTATTACCGCTGCGAGTGTCATGGCGTGATTCGGCGGCTGGGCCATGCCGTGATTTCGACCTTTATCGCTCGCCGTGGCGACGACGGCCATCGCGTCTTTTCGTTTCCTGATCTGGTTGCGCCATATGCCGGCACGATGGCGGCAGTCTATGGCTGGTATCCAAGCCGCTACAATTACAAGGATGGATTCCGAATGGGCAACTACAGCCTGCTCGCGTATATGGGCGCAAACGTCGCCCTAGAATTTATTTATAGCGGACCGCACTCGTGGATTTCCCGCATGCACCTGAACAATGCGCACGGAGCGCCGGATCCGCGCCAGAATCCATGATCGATGCGAAATTCAGGTGGGCCACAGGCATGGAAGCTCCACTTGCAATCATGGCGGAGTCATCGTGGTGGCGGTTGTCACCCCGCTTGCAGCTTTTCCTGTCGCGCAATTTGCTCCTGCCCGGCATCATGGCGTCTCTCGTTTCGCTCTTTACCGCGACAATCGTCGATCTCCCCATGCCCAGGCCCACTGATCGGAGGTCTGCAAGCGAAGGATCGAGAGAAAGCGTTTCGGGACTGCGGACCCAAGCCCGCCGGTCAGAAACGACTGCCCAACAACCATAGCGGTCAAGACGCGCAGCGACCTCGACTTTCTTGCGCCGGCATTCGCGTCGTCGAGTGGTTCGGTGAAACCGGACTGCTCGGCTGCCATTTGATCGGGACTATCTTCTCCATTCGGTGCAGGTCTACTTTTCGGAAAGACTTTGGCTTGCAAGGGCAACGCCCGCTTACGCCCTTTCGCTTTTACACGGTCAACGTTACGTCACCTGCGCCGATCATTCGTGCGCCGTCGTGCGCTGATCATTCGTGCGCTATCATTCGTTGACTAGCGACAGGCGCGTCTTTAAGATGGAGTGGCCTGGAAGACAAGCATCCGCCCACATGATCGGCCAAACCAACGACAAGTGTCTTGGGCATCGGGGAAGCCCAGCGAATATTTACTGTTCATCTCGATGGCTAGCGCGGCTGCTGCACACGGGCAAATGCAGAAGGCCGAAGAATTGATACAGCGGTCCGCGCGGGTGAGCGACCGCCTGGGTTTCAAGGAGACGACCGCGGACACGCAAGCGGGTTTTGCAGTGGCACAGGCCGGAGTGAAAAACAATTCCAAAGCCAGGGAACTGGCTGCGTCCAGCTCTGCTTTGGCACATGGCCGCAGCAATATGGAGTCGGTGGCGGTGGCGCTCGCCATGACCGGGGATATCGTCCGCGCTCAGGCCATTGCGGACGACCTGAGCCACCGTTTTCCGGATGATACGCTGCTGCATCTGGTTAGTATTCCCTTCGTACGGGCGTTGATCGAATTGAATCGTAACAATCCCGACGCGGCCATCCATTCGCTGCAGGCGCCACGCCGTACGAGCTAGGTGCCGCCCAGAGACTCTTTCCCATCTACATTCGAGGCCAAGCCTACCTGCAGGCAAAGCGTGGAGCGGACGCGGTGGCGGAGTTTCAAAAGATCGTGGACCATCGCGGAATCGCTCCGACGGCTTCCGAACATTCGCTGGCCAAGCTCGGCATGGGCCGAGCTTATGCGATGATCGGGGAGGCGGCGAAAACCCGGGCTGCCTATCAGGATTTCTTTGCGTTGTGGAAGGATGCCGACCCCGACATCCCCATCCTGAAAGAAGCCAAAACGGAGTACGCGAAGCTCCAGTAATTCCACGGTCAATTTCCTTCGACACAACGAAATCGCCAACAGGGCAGGCGGGCGCTACAGCGAGCGCAGAGGCCAAAATGCCGGAGAAACGAGATAGCCAGAAGTGTCGTGGAAAACCGATTTGCACGATTACTTCAAGATTGCCGACAATCGGAGGATCAGCGACGAGGAGCGTGTTTAACGATATTGATTGCCCACGATTTTCAAGCCGCGGTAATACTAGAAAAGAGCTAGAGATCCCTGCCAAGCGCTTTGTGTATGATCCGACCTCGGCAAAGGCGCAGAGTTCAAGGGATCAACGAATGAGCGACGAGTCCTTCCTTGGAAGTGTCGAAGTCGGCGTGGCGATGACGCCAAGCGCGGACAGCGTGCCCGGCCCGAGCGAATCCGACCTCGGCTATTACGGCTGGCGCGTGGTGATGGCGGCCTGCCTTGGCGTGATGGCGGGCTTCGGTTCGCTATTCGTTTATACGTTTTCGGTTTTCGTCAAGCCGCTGGCTGCAGATTTTGGCTGGAGCCGCGAGGCCATCTCCAGCGGATTCGCGATCGCCGCCGTCACTCTCGGCGTGTGCTCTCCGCTGCTGGGGCGGTGGATCGATCGCTTCGGCCCGCGCCGCATCATTCTTGTCTGCATGACGGTCTACGGGTGCGCCATCGCATCATTGTCGTTGTTGCGCTCGGGATTGTTGCAGTTTTACGTGACCTGCTTCGTGCTGGGCGTCGTCGGGAACGGCGCAGCGCACCTCGCTTATTCGCGATCGATTTCCACCTGGTTTCAGCGACGTTTGGGGATGGCCCTGGCCGCGGTGATGGCTGGAGCGGGGTTGGGCGCCATGATCTTACCGGTCGTTGCTCAATCCATCATCAGTCAGTCTGGCTGGCGGGCGGCGTACGCCTCTCTCGGAGGTCTTGCATTGTTGCTCGGCCTGCCCCTCAGTTGGCGCTACATCCGCGAGCGCGGAGCAGTCGGGCACGAGGCCGCAACGGTTGCCCATTCTGGAGTGACTTGGCAGCAAGGCCTGCGCTCTTCTGCCTTCTGGATTGTCACCGCCATCCTTTTTGTGAGTTCGATCAGCATGAACGGAGCGATCACTCACCTTTCGGCGCTGCTGACGGATCGAGGTATCACGGCCGGAAATGCCGCCCTCTGCGCGTCCATACTCGGCGGATCAAGCCTGCTTGGCAGGATCGTGGTGGGCTGGCTGCTGGACCGATTTTTTGGGCCACGCGTTGCGCTTGCAATCAACCTGATTACGGCGCTCGGCATTTTCCTTCTCGCTCGGGCAACCAGTTTTCCTGCGGGCTGCCTTGCTGCCGCGCTCATTGGCGTCGGGGCCGGAGGCGAAGCCGCCATTACACCGTACCTGCTAACGCGATACTTTGGGCTGCGCGCTTTTTCCACTCTTTACGGTGTCACCTGGACGTTCTATGCCGCTGCCGGAGCCATTGGACCGGTCATACTGGGGCGTGCGTTTGACGCGACCGGTTCTTACGCCTCTTTGCTGACCCTCCTCGCAACGGCGCTGGGACTGGCAGCCACGACAAATCTTTTGCTTCCCCACTATTCAGATTCTTTCGCCGTTGGGACTCGATAGCGAACATTCACTTCAATGGAAGCAGGGCGCCAGGCCGATTCGAGAGGTGTCTATCAGCCGGAAGTCCGGAAGATGCCATCGATACTCAGGGCGTCAATTTTCCGGTTGCGAGGTAGTCCTGCGAAGGAACACCGAATGCGTCAGCAACACGATTGAAAAAGGCGAACAAGGCGGTGATGTATACCGCCTCTGAGATCTGTTCTTCCTTCCAGCCGGCAACTCGGAGTTTCTCGACGTCTTCGGGACTCGATCGGTAAGCAGCGTGAGTAATCAATTCCACATATCTTAACAGCCCACGCTCCGCGGCCGTAAGGCCCGCTTCGTCAAGCTTGCCTTCGACAAGTGCTTTTACACATTGCTCAGACGCTCCCTGGACACGCAGGAAGTAGGCATGGCTGTCCAGTCAATACGGACACCGGTTCAGATAAGAGACGTAGCTGGCGATCATCTCTTTGTGCCGGCGCGAAAGATGCCCGGCCGAGAAATGGATCGTGTTTCCTAGTTCGATGACGCGACGCAGGAAGTCAGGCCGCGCTCCGAAGCACTTGATGATGCCGGGAACTTGCTGTCTCCCCGACCCGGCTCGCCAAAAGTCGTAAGCCGCAGCCACTTCTCCGGTGGCTTCCGCGTCTTCAATGATCCTGATTTTGGTGGCCGGCTTCGCCGCTGAAGTTCCATCCGGACCTGACGAAGGTTGCGCTTGGTTGTCTGAGTTCATATCAATGGGGTGGACGAGTTACTCCTCCTCCGGCATCAACCTCCCGTCCGCCTCTGACTGATCCCACTCTAGCGAAACCAGATTGGAGTAGCGACAAAATATCCGGAGAAGAGTTACGACGCAATAACGCGAAAACACTATGGCATCTTTTTGATTGCTTGCTCCCGAGTCACGCGAGTGCTCTTTCGGACGCGACACCGGATGAGTGCTCGGGGCTGGCAGAGCCCGCCAGCGAAGGTCACCTGGCCGTCCAGCAGTGCGACCAGGCAATGCTCGGAGATGGCGACGCGGTGGCTATAGCGGCCGGGATAGGGCAGGAGGTACTCAGGCCCGCCCAGGGTGGTTTGGAGTCGACGATCCAATTTTTGCGGAAGAGCGGATGCAGCCAGACAGCGAAGAACCCGGTTGAGTGAGCGGTGCGAGTCACTTTCACCTGCAGGATCACACCTGGTGTTAAGTGATTGATAGACAACGTCAGTCACGCGTTTTCTTGTTACGATGTCGGGAGTTGCAACCGTGCCACAATCAATGCTAATCCGGGAGCGGGGCTTTAGCCGCTGAGGTCGGCTGCCGCATGAAACCTCAGCATTTCAGGAGATAAATGAACCCCCGCTGGCTAGCGCCGTCCGTGTTCGCGATTTACGCCATCTTACCGACCCACAACTACTACTGGGATGGCGTGTTCTTCGCCCAGAGTATCGAACAAGCTGGCAGAATCGGATCGCCGTCATTCTGGCTAAACCTCATCCACCCCAATCATCTTCTCTACAACACTCTTGGTTTTTTCGTGTGGAGAGGACTTGCCGCCATTGGATTGCACGTTCGCGCGATCACGGTACTTCAGACCATCAACATGATCTTAGCCGCTGTCTGCGTAGGCATAGTGCAGCGCACGCTTCTCCGCCTCACGAATTCAGCTTACCTCAGCGTCGCTCTCGCGTTTCTCTTCGCCCTGTCAGCCGTATTCTGGCGCTTCGCCACCGACGCCGACGCTTATATCCCAAGCGTGCTGTTGTTGGTCGCCGCTTTCCATGTCCTTTGCACAAGTTCGAAGCCGCGACCTTTGGTGGTCGGGACCTTGCACGCAGCCGCGATGCTGATCCATCAGCTTGCGATCTTCTTCCTTCCCGCCGCCGTTTTGGGCATCTATTTGAAGGGCGGACGCCGTAGCCTCGTGCAATATTGTGCGGTAGCTGCAGGCATCACACTGCCCGCGTACTACGCCGGATTCTGGCTCCAGCAAGGTTCTTCTAATCCGGCTGCCTTCCTCGACTGGCTGACCTTCCACTCGGCAGATTCAGCCTTCACTTTCAATCCGTTCAAGAATCTGGTAATCACGCTGATAAATTACCCCAGGTTGTTTTTGGGAGGAACGGGCCACTGGCTGGAGTATTTCGGACCGTTCATGCTGGTAACTCTAATCTTCCTCTCCATCGTATTGGCCGTGCTACTGATTCGCACGCTGAATCACTTCGACGAATTGCGCTTGCCAGGTCTTGACCTCGACCGGAATTTGCCGCTTTTGGTCAGCATGATTTGGCTAGCCACCTATGTTGTCTTCCTCTTTTTCTGGCTGCCATCCAATACTTTCTATAAGTTATTCTGCTTGCCCGCCATCGTAGTAATCATTGCTCACATCCTGATGAGATATACGGGCCGGCGCCGATACCGATTAGCATTGTTAGTCGCGACAATGGCGCTCGCGAACCTCGCCTTCTACATCTTCCCTTATTCCCGGCCGGACTATAACCAGTCGCTAAGATTCGCTCGCAGGATGGCACGCCTGTGGTCTGATCGTACCGTGGTGTACTACAGCGACTTCATCGTAGACGACTGGTATATCCGCTATTTCAATCCGCAGACCACATGGAAACAAATCAATCCCGCGGACGGCGTAACGTCCTTTGCTGAGCATGCAAACCGCGATCTCAATTCTGGTCACGAGGTCTGGTTGGACAGCACCGCGGCGCAAGCACTAATCCACAGCTGGCCAGAAGCCGCAGTGCACTTTGACGCGGCACAGGAAGACAATTTTCCAAAACATCCAATTCGCTTTTATCACTGGAGCGGGGAGCGTTCACCCTGAAGAAAACAGGTCAGAGGCGTAGGTCTTCTTTGCTCGGAAGATACTATTTCGGCCCCGCTAATGCTTTACCAGATCGTCCGACAACAAGTACGCCTTTTGCGCCAACGTACTGGCTCTCCCCACATCGCCTTCTTGGAGCGCAGAGCGCGCCACCTTCAGATAGTTATGGATTTGTCCCACCGTTTCCTGCTGCCGGTCGTTCAACGTACGCCCTTCCAGTTGTTTTAATTGCCCGTCAGTAGAGCCCAGCAACTGTTCGGCATTCTGCCGCTGCCGTGATGCCTCCGCGGGAGTCATACCAGGCGCAATCTGTGCCGCCGGCTCCCGAGCTCCGCCCTCGCGAACCACAACCTTCCGCGGAGGATCGGACGGAACCTGTGCCACTCGCTTCGGGCGTTGCGTTCTTGCGCTCGCCGACGCAGCGTGAAGCCTTTTCTTTGGCTTGGTTTTTGTCGCGGTATGCGGCGTCGTCGTCCCCGCAGCTTGAGCCTGCGGACTAACCGGGGCAGTCGGAACGTTCTCTGCGGGTGTTTGGCCCACCGGAGCATTCTGAGCAGCGGGAGCGTTTTCTTTCGCAGGAGAATCTTCTTTGGCAGGAGAATTCTCTTCCGCGGGAGCGGCGTCTCGGACAGGCGGCGAGGTCGGAGCCTGCCCCTCGGCGCTAGTCGAAGCCGCCGGGTCTTGTTGCGCGTGAGCCACTCCCGCACCTGGCCAAGCCAGTCCCAAACCAATCAAAAGTCCGAAGATAAATCGCATACCGGGCCAAGAAAGATTGTTCTCCACCGATCGAAAGAACGCAAGCGCAGCAAAGAACGAAAGGAGGGATTGTGTCATCCGCCGTACCAGGCGCCAGCCAAAGGATCAAAGCAAAAAAAACCGGGGAAGCGTTTCCGCTTCCCCAGCAAGATTTCCTGCTTGAAAGAGTCTACTCGTTGCCGCCAACCCCGGCAGCAGCGCGGTTCAATTCATTTTCCGGTTGCAGGATCACCCCATCAAACGGCGTCGCCCCCACAAAGCGTCCGCCAATGATGCTAATCCGGCGCAGCGGGAATCCCGTATCCGGGCCATTCTGCCACGTCTGTCCCCCATCTCGGCTCTCGAAGATCACCCCAGTCGCATCGCTCGTAGCCAGTAGTCGATCGTTGGTGGAATCAAAGCTGACCGACGTGATGTCCTTCGCCGGCAGCCCATTTTCGACATGCGTCCAGGTCGCGCCGCCATCCGCACTGCGAAACGCCCCTTCGCGCGCCGCGATCATGATCCCGTCATCCGAAACAATGGCCGCGCTTCGAATGCCGACCAGGTACGTAGGCAATCCTGCATGGCGCCAGGTCGCGCCCTTGTCATTCGAGACCAGCACGGTTGAACGCGTAGCCACAACCACCGTCGACCCCTCCGCCCTCACCGAAACAAAATCCTGCTGCCCGAGAATCGATCCGCCCCGCCAGGTCTTGCCCTGATCGGCGCTGGTATAGATGCCGGAAGTGGTAGCCGCCATCCACCGCTCGCGCCCAAGTTCCAGGTCGTTGACGCGTGCCACCAGTTCCTTCTTTTCGATACTCGTATGCGTAGCCGCTTTGCGCGTACCGTTGCGCGGGGTCGTCGAAATATGCTCGATCACGACAACGTTCATCGCATGCCATGCGCTTCCGTTTCGTTCCAGAGAAAACATGCCATGATTGGTCCCGGCGACCAACGTTCCACTCGACGTCTGCTGCAGAGCAAAAACATCTCGTCCGCCAAGCCCAGTAGCTTTCTGCAACCAATGCTGTCCGGCGTCACGAGAATAAAACACCCCACCGTATTCGCGGTCATTGACCACGCCGACGTAAAGCGTGCTCGCGTCCCTGTTATCCGCTAGAATCGCGGAAACATAGCGATGCGCGTAACCTTTGTTGGAGGTTATCCAGCGCACGGCGCCATCGGTCGATGCCATCACGCCGCCGCGGTCGGTGGCAAGCAGCACGCGATTCGAATCCCGCGGATCGACCATGACATCATTAACCACGACGTCAGGACTGCTCACCCGCTTCCATGTCTTGCCCAGATCAACCGTCTTCCAAAGCCCTTCCGTCGTCCCGGCGTAAACAATATTTTCATTCGTAGGATCCTGCTTCAGCACCCGCGTCCGCCGCGCCGAAAACGGAATCCCCGGGATCTTCGAAAACAAATTGCCGGCCGTCTCGCTCTTATAGATTCCGGAGCAGGCACTGGCAAACACCACCGACGGATTTTCATGATCGACTATCACCGAAAACACGTCAGAGTCGTCGATCATCCCCTTATTAATGTGCTGCCAGCTTGCCCCGCCATCCGACGTCTTCCAGGCCAGGTGCCAGGTTCCGGCGTAAACCGTGTTCGGATCCTTGGGATCAACCGCAATCGACTCAATATTCTTGATATCGTCAGAGTTCGCCGGCGACAGTCGCTCCCACGTATCGCCGCCATCCTGGCTGCGGTAAACGCCGTCGAGCGCGCCAGCGACCAGTACGCTCGAATCACCCTTGAACATCGCCATGGCTCGAATCGATTTCCCGTGCATCGCAGAAAGTGTCTGCCAACTGGCGCCCCCATCCGTGCTTCGGAAAACTTCCCCGATCTGCTGCCCCGACGAACTCCAAGCCGACACATAGATGCGATTCGAATCCTTCGGATCGATAGAGATGTGGTCGAGCACGTACTCGTCGCCACCAAGTCGCCCGAGGCGCGACCACGTCCGTCCGCCATCAATCGAGCTGAACATCTGCCCCGTACTCGTGCCGAGCAATATGTGATCCGGATTGAGCGCGTCGTAGGCCAAACTGCGCGCATCGCCGCCGTCCGGACCCAACGCCTGCCACGGCCCAGATGCCAGCAATGCCGTACTCAAAAGACTGATCCCGATAACCAACAAAATTGGACGGAGAACGTTCCTCTTCCCTGTAGATTCCATGCGCTAGATCACCCCCGGCAAGAGATTCGCCACGTGCCCAAATTAAATAAGCCTAGCACGGCTCAAACAAGGTTACTTAAGGGCAAAAAAATGGAAAGGCCGGCAAGGGCGAAACCCACCAGCCTTTAGTGCTAACCAATGTTGTTCATAATGGAGAGCCGGGCGTCCCCGCCCGGCTACCACACAGCTGAAGCGCAAAATAGCAAGTCTTTGCCCTAGCCTACTGCGCCGTTTTTGCTTTCCTTCTCGCCATCGGCTTCGGATGATCCGGAACCGCCTTCACCTTCGTCTCGTCGACCGGCGTCGTGCTGTCGGCCTCCGGGAAGGTCGCGCCTGCTGGAACGATCCACTGTTCCGTCGTCGCCGTGCCTGCGTTTCCGGTGCGCGCCTCGATGCGGCTTGGGTCGATATTCTGCTTCGCCTCGCCTCCCGAGATATACGCCTTCACATTGAGCGCCCGCTCGCCCGCCAGGTTTTTACGCTTCTCATTCGGATCAGCGTTTCCGACGACGATCAGCTTGGCATCCGGATCCTGTTGCAACTTCAGCGCAACATCGTCCAGTTCGGCCTTGCAGGTGTTGTCCACGCGCCAGGGCTTCTTGAGGTTCGGATACTGGCACTCATTCACCTTGATCGCTTGCGGAGGTGGCGGTGGTGGCGGATTTTCAACCGTCACCGTGCTCGTGGTCGAAGCGTTCAGCCCGCGCGAATCGGTACAAGTCGCGCTGATCGTAATCGGACCGGCCGACGCTCCCGTGGTGTTCAAGGTCCCAGTGTTTCCGCTGCCGGAAATACTGCCGCTGCTCGCAGTCCATCCGCCCACCGTTACCGGAACATTATCCGGACTGGTACAGCTGCAAGTAATAGTCGCGGTTCCCCCCGCCTGCACCGTTGACGGGTTCGCCGAGCAGGAAACCTGCGGAGGATTCTTCGGTGGTTCCTTCACCGTGAAGTTAGCCGTACAACTGGCTGTGTTGTTCTTCTTCGACTTGGGATCCGTGACCGTGACAGTCGTGGTATAACTGCCGCCGCTCATCCCGTTCGTATCAATCGAGGCGTTCGCGTCCTTGCCCTCGACCTTGCCCCCGCTAGCCGCCCAGGTGTAGGTCAGCGGGTGTTTGGGATTGAAGTTGCTTCCGGCAACCGTGGCATGCACCGGTTCGCCAACCATCACTTCCGTCGGTTGCACCGAGCAAGATGCCGCTACCGCCGCTTCCGGCGCCCCGCCAAAGTTGAACACCAGGCCAGTCCGCAGAAGGACGCCATCATAATTTGGACGGCGTAACGACGGGTCGTCAGGCGGCACTACGCTCGAAAAGTTTTCATGCGCCCACTGGAAATCGGCTTCGAAAACGCGCAACGAAAGCTGTTTCCATAGAGTGAGATCCATACCACCGCCAAGCAGCGCGGCAACGCCCCAACTCGCAGCGGTCTCCTCTGGCGAGAGGCGCTCGGCTCCGATCAACGTATGGAGATAAAAGTTCACACCCTCTCCGCGCCACGTAAACTTCGGCCCGATCGTAGCGGTGTTCACGGTGCCGTGGTTCCAGTTCAACCCATAATTGCCTTCGAGGGCCCCCCACTTCGTAAAGTTGTAGGCCACGCTCCCCCCCAAGCCCTTCGCCATGGATGGCAATCGGACAGAATCGGGTGGACTGTTTAGGTCTGGCACGTCCCCGCCCGGGTTTAACCACTGATACCCGAGAAAAAGCTCAGTCTTTGGGAAGTCAGGGGAGGTATTCGCGGGAGCGCTCGGCGCGGGAGCCTGCGCGTGCAGCAAACAGGGAGCCGTCGACAGAACCAACGCCACCGCTAGCGCAACGCTAGCGGGCCGCGGTAAATTTTCGTGACGAAGTAACATTGTTCCTCCAAATCGAATCTACTGCCAGCCAATGTAATAGCGGGGTCTTAAAGCGTTACTGCACGTACAGATAGGGTGCACCTAGGAAACCACGAATTCTACAGCAACTGTGCATTTTTGCAAAAGCAGAACCCAGTTAGTTAACGCGCGCCGGCAAAGCTAACGCGGTCTTAGAGTCATGTTTTTGAAAATAGGTTGCGCCTGTTTTCGCAAGAAGTTTACGCACATCAAGCAAGACTCGCCTTACTCAAGGTTCATCTCAAATTGATATGGCTTGGGAGGCGAGTTGCGATGCAGCCCCGTTCCCTGAATAATGCTGCTTGGGACCTATGGCACAAGAACGCGTGTTAATTGTTGAGGACGAGGAGAACGAGCGCACCGGCCTGGCCGAACTGGTTTCGGGATGGGGCTATCGCACTGACACGGCCGCCGACGGCGTCGAAGCTCTGGAAAAAATCCCTATCTTCTCTCCCTCCATCGTGATCACCGACGTAAAGATGCCCCGCATGGGCGGCATGGAATTGGTCGAACGGCTCGCGGACTCGGCACAGATGATCGCCGTCATTATGGTGACCGCCCAGAAAGCAACCGACACCGCCTTTCACGCCGGCCGCCTCGGAGTGCAGGATTACATCGAGAAGCCCATCGACTTCCGCCGTCTGCGCTCTATCCTGAATAACATCGGCGAGATCGTCAGCGCGCGCACCGAAAACGAAACCTTGCGCCGCCGTCTGCGCGATAAGGGCGCCCTGGGGTGCCTCGTCGGCGCATCCGCCGAAATGCAGGGGATTTTCCGATTGATTGAGCAGGTGTCTCCGAGCACCGCCTCGGTCTTGATCACCGGCGCAAGCGGAACCGGCAAGGAACTGGTCGCGCGCACCATTCACGACCTCAGTCCCCGCCGCAATAAGCCTTTCGTCCCCATTAATTGCGCCGCCATCCCGGAAACCTTGATCGAAAGTGAAATTTTTGGCCACGAAAAGGGCGCATTCACCGGAGCTCTCGAGCGCCGCACCGGCTGCTTCGAACTCGCCGAAGGCGGAACCCTGCTGCTCGACGAAATTGGAGAAATGCCAGTCGGAACGCAAGCCAAGTTGTTGCGTGTCCTCGAAGATCATAAACTGAGGCGCTTGGGCAGCAAAGTCGAAACTTCCGTGGACGTACGCGTGCTCGCCGCGACGAATAAAGTTCCCGACGATGCCGTAGCCGCCGGCGAACTGCGACAGGATCTCTATTACCGGCTCAACGTTTTCAACATCCACATGCCAGCTCTCCGCGAACATAAAGAAGATATCCGTGACTTGGTAAAGAGCCTGCTCGCGGATATGAACGAGAAACATGATCGCAAGGTGGCGGATGTCAGTGAGGCCGTTCTCAATATCTTCCAGACTTACTCCTGGCCCGGCAATGTTCGTGAGCTGCGTAATACGTTGGAACGTGCCGTCATTGTCTGCGAAAGCGGACTGATCGAGACCAAGCATTTGCCTCCCGGCTTTGGCCAGACTGTGCGTCCGGTGGTAAACGATCCCGATTCAGTAAATCTGGGTGTGGGCACGACCGTGGGAGAAGCGGAGAAACTGCTGATCCTGAAAACCCTGCAGGCCACGAACAACAACAAAACCCGGGCCGCGGAAATACTAGGCATCAGTCTGAAGACGCTCCACAACAAACTGAAAGAGTACGGTCGTCCCCAAGAAACCATAATGGCTGAGGAGGAGTGAGAAAGGTTCTCAGTCGAAGCTCGGGGATAACGATAGCACGCGCGGAGTGTTGAGACCTGCGAGCTGAGACCTGAGAGCTGCCTTTAGATGAGCCGCAAATTCATCATCGTGCTCGCGATAACCACGCTCTTCACAGCGCTGGTCGTTGGTTTCTCCTGGGTTTACCTCTCGCAACTCCTCCGTCAGCGCCTGCTTTGGGCAGACGAAACCGCCTCCCAGCTCAACAGCTCCCTCGAATACACCGCCTCCAAGGCGGTTCCCGACCTGACCAGCACGCGAGTCAACACCAGCAATCCCAAGGCGATGCGTGCCGCAGTAACGAATCATCTGCAGACCGATGCCAGCCTGAACGACCAACTCGAGGCCTTGGTAGGAAATTCCCGCATCGTCTACGATGCCGCCGTAGTCGATCCCAGCGGAGTGGCAATTCTCGACACCAATTCCGCCATGAACGGAAAGCCCGTCCCCGTGCGCCCACGTTTGGCCGATCTTCGCGATGCCAGCTTCCGACGCCAGTTGCGTTTGCTCTACGGCCCCGCCACCGTCTACGACGCGAGCATAGGATTGGAACTCGACAAACAGATTTTCGGCAGCGTTCACGTAGGCGTCTCGACCGTTTTCCTGCGCAACGAGCTGACGCCAAAGTTGCAACAGGCAGGATTCTTTTGCGTGGTAGCGATTTTTTGTTCGCTCGTGCTGGCGGCCGCGGTGTCGAACGTGGCACTGGGCCCGTTAAAGGTCATCAGCCGCAATCTTGACAGCGCCAGCGCTGGCGATCTCCTGCCCGCGGAACAGTCGGGTTCAGAAGACGAAGTGGGCCTCGTCTCCCTGAAAATTGCCCACCTGGGCCGCCAGATCCACGACACCAATCAGATTTTTTCCGCGTTGAAGGATAACGTGGAGCAGGTCATGACCAAGCTGCAGGACGGCCTGATGCTCTTTACCCGCGACTCTCGCGTCGTGCTCGTAAGCGCCTCGGCAGAAAAATTCCTGGGCCGGCCACGCCGCGAGATTTTAGGGCGAACCGCGCAAGAAATTTTTTCCGACGGCACGGTCCTGGGCGCGGTGGTCCTGCCAGCCTTCCAAAAGCAGCGTCCCCTGGTGCAGTATGAATTCGACGCCGCTGACGGCCGCCGGGTTCAGGTTTCGCTCGACTTCATACAAGAAAAAGGCACCTCAATCGGCGCCCTCCTGACCATGCGCGACGCCGAATCCGTTCGTCGCATAGAGAACGAAATCGAAATCTCCCGCCGCCTCTCCGCCAGCGGACGCCTCACCCGCGGCGTCGCCCACGAAGTAAAAAACCCCATCAACGCCATCGTCCTCCACCTGCAGCTGCTGCAAAACAAGCTCCAGCAGGACGATCCCGAAACCCGCCGCCACATGGACATAATCGGTAGCGAAATTCACCGCCTCGATCGCGTGGTGCAGATCCTTGTCGACTTCACCCGTCCGCGCGATCTGCGCCTCGAAGAAGTGGACCTCCGCGACATTCTTGAAAGCGTAGCCGAACTGGCCGCCCCCGACGCCGCCCGCCACGGCGTACGCCTCGTCGAAGAATTTCCCGACAAAGACGGCGCGCTCATCGTTCGCGTAGATTCCGATCTGATGAAGCAGGCCATTCTGAATCTGGTCCTGAACGGCGTTCAAGCCATGGGTGAGGGTGGAACTCTAACCCTCAAAGCGTGTCGCGATGGCGAAATGATCCTCGCCGAAGTATTGGACCAGGGTTGCGGCATTCCTCCCGAAGCGCAGGAAAAAATCTTCGAACTCTACTTCACCACCAAGGGCGATAAAGGCGGAAGCGGAATCGGTCTGGCGCAAACCTACCAGATCATGCAATGGCATTACGGCTCGGTGGAATTCGATTCCATAGTGGGTGCTGGCACCACCTTCCGCCTGCGCCTTCCGTCCTCGTCATCGAAACCGGAGCGCGAGGCGAACGAAGAGATAACTGCCTGAAGGGGGGCATCAGACAAGCCTTGCACCTATTATGAAGATTTTCTTGCTCCTGGTAGCGACCCTGGCATTCCTGACTACAGCCGGTTCCCTGCAAACGTCTGATTCAAGCGATCGCTCCTCGGTCCAAAATCGCTACTTGGGCTTCGACCGCAACGATTACCCCGGCGATGCAAACTTGAAAATTCTCCGCCAGACCTTCGCCTACTCCGGCTACTGGCTGAATAATCCCCCCGGAGCGAAGACAAATTCCTGGTACGGAAAGCGCCAGGCGATCGAAGCCGCAGGTTTCGGCTTCCTTGTTCTCTTCAACGGCCGCACGTACGCCGAAATAAAATCCGCCGGAGACGCAGTCAAGCTTGGCGCCTCCGATGCGAGCGCCGCCATCAAGTCAGCCCAAGCCGAAGGTTTTCCCGCGCAAACCATCATCTTCCTCGATCAGGAACAAGGCGGACGGCTCCTCGCGGAACAACGATCCTACCTCCACTCTTGGGTCGATAAAGTAAGTTCCGCCAACTTTCAAGCCGGTGTCTACTGCTCCGGAATCGCTTTCGAAGAAAGTCCCGGGGCATCCATAATCACCGCTGACGATATCCGCAAGAATGCAGGCCAACGAAGAATAACGTACTGGATAGCCAACGATTCCTGTCCACCCTCCCCAGGCTGCACCGTGTCGAAGAAGAATCTAACACCCGAGTCGAGCGGTATCTCCTTCGTAGACGTATGGCAATTCGCCCAGTCGCCGCGACGACCCGATTTCGCCGGGAGCTGCTCGGTTACCTACAATAAAGATGGAAACTGCTATCCACCCGGAATCGATCCGGCCCGACATCTATATGTCGACCTCGACGTCGCAACTGAAAAAGATCCTTCGCACGGCAGAAGGCGCGATTGAAACGCGAATTGATATAGCCGAGTGCTCCCGCGAGTGCATCAAACGCTTGCGAAAAAATATCAGCGGGAGTCCAGAAGGGGATAGCGATCGATGAATGTCGTGGTGTTCGGTGCAACCGGAATGGTAGGTCAGGGAGTGTTGCGCGAATGCCTCCTCGATCCCGAAGTCCAACTGACCGGAACCGTAGGCCGCACTGCCACCGGAACGATCCACCCCAGATTGCGCGAAATCGTCCACACCGACCTCTGGAACTACGCACCAATCGAGGCCAATCTCGCTGGTTTCGACGCCTGCTTCTTCTGTCTGGGCACAGCCTCAAGCGGCATGAGCGAAGACGAGTATAAACGCGTCACTTATGAAATAGCAGTAGCTGCCGCCGATGTTCTTTGCCGTATCAATCCAACGATGACCTTCATCTACGTGTCAGGCGCTGGCACCGATAGCTCAGAGCACGGAAAAATCATGTGGGCGAGAATTAAAGGCAAGACCGAAAACGCAATCTTGAAGATGCCCTTTGCCGCAGCTTTCATGTTTCGGCCCGGCCTGATCCAGCCCCTCGACGGAATTCAATCGAAAACCAGGCTTTATCGCGTCCTCTACAAGATAGGCAAACCGGTAATTCCGTTCCTCCGAAGAACTTTTCCAAATCACATCCTGACCACAAAAGAAATCGGCCAAGCCATGTTGAACGTAGCCAGACACGGCTACCCAAAACGCATTCTGGAGACGAAAGACATCCGCGCCGCCGTTCCCGCTCCACCATCATCCTCAACGAAGCCGTTCCCACTATCGGCCTGACCCAAGTCCTTTACAAGAAACGCCGTCCCGGCCACAGACGCTGCCGTCTGACCCAGAACCCGAGAGGGGAAGGATCTGTGCATTGCCGCAGCAAAGAAATGTACAGCAAAAATCAGCTCTTGTATCTGCATTCGGGTCGCACAGCATCTGGCTTTGGTGGCGCAGTTCAGCGCTGCGATCACTACAACAAACTACGGCTTCTTCTCGCCCACCCGCACCTATTCCAGTTCAGCGGTCTGCGCCAGCCGGAAATTAAGTCGCCGATCGGTGCCGAACAAGATATCTCTATCTCCACCCGTGCCTTTATCGGAGCGGGAAGCCGGGCCCATAGGCTCGCCTGAAACACCCTTGGCAAAGATACTTGACGTATAAATCATGACCCGTCCGTTACCGACATTCAAACTCACTAACACGACGCGAAGATATCCCGGTTCCAGCGGACTAACGGAAGCCTTAGCCTCGAGCACGCGACCGTTCGCGATTGCGCCACGAGGAACCAGCGTCTGCCCGTCAACCACGAGCGGCTCATCAAGAGTTGCGGTGAAAGTATCTCCCGCATGTGACGAAGCGCTCGAAAGCACCGTCTGCAACCGAATCGTAATCGGCGTTCCCTCCGGCAGTTTCGTGGACGACGGAATCAGCGCCTGACTGGGCGAGACGCCGGTCGCGCGCGGCCGCTGATCGAATGGCAGCTTCTGCGCCCCGGACTTCGAAGAGTTCTCGGGCGCAACCTCCGGTGGTCGCCGGCACGCGTTCGTGAGGCTGAGCATTACAAAAAAGGCGACGATATAGCTGGCTTGGGATTTCATAAACAATCCCCTAAGCGCGCTCGCTGAGTTCAATCAAAGCTGATATCTCTTGTTTGGTCTCGATTGTTACGACAGATTATTAGAACAGCAATTGAGAGGCGGTGCCACGCTGCGTCGTGATTGCATCTCCCGCGATCAGCGCCGCCAGTGTGCTCGCGCCAGATCTATTCTCCAACGTCAGAAAAGGGACTCTGGCTCGGGTGAAGCGCACCGCTGCTTGCTTTGAAATTCTGCACGCACAACAATTACAAGAAAGATTTCATCTGTCTCTAATGATATCGACCAATATCGACCGAAATGAAGACAAACCGAAGTTAGAAAGTCAGGTTACAAGTAATGAAATAATGCACTGATGCGGAGTAAGTGAATCGATCTGATGAATGGCCTGAGGGTAAAAAGCAGGCGGGCATTCGAGAAGTCTCGGTCGGTATCCTGCCCGTAACTAGAGCGGGTGGCGCAGGACCCATTCTTACTCGCAAGAGTGTCCTCCCGGGTAAAAATGAACTCGATACGCCCAGAGGGAGAAAAGGTCCGAAGCACAACTTAAACGGCAAGCCAAACAACTGGGCTACGAGCTTGTTGTCATTTTAAGAAGGTTAGGCGGCCGCCACTTTCTGTGTTCGCAGTTGCCGATAGAGCCGCAGATAATCGTCCACCATGCGTCGTGCGGTGAAGCGCTCGCGCGCCCGATTATAAGCTCGCGTGCCGTAGAGGCGGGTCATTTCCCGGTCTTCGTCCAATTTCGCCAACACTTCGCTCAGGCTCTCGGCATCATTGCGCTCGAAGTACAGGGCTGCGTCTCCCCAAAGTTCGCGATAGACCTCGGTATCGTTAGCGACCAGCGCGCAACGCGAGAACGCGGCCTCGATCGACGCCAGACCCGTCGGCTCATAGCGCGAAGTTGCCGCGAAAATCGTCGACTTGCTGTAGAGCGAGCGCAGCTGCGATTCCGTCTGCGCCCCTTTCACAGAAATTTCGTGCTCCCCGGTCGATACGCGCACATCGGCGCGGATCGGCACAGCAGGCGCAGGTATCGTGTTATCGGCTCCAACAATACACACGGGCAAGCCGTGCGTGTGCTGGGTCAGCAATGCAACCTGCTTTCCCGTATCCCACAAGCGTCCGATCGCCAACACTGACTCTTCTTTCGTAACAAACGGATTGAAGTAGATCGGATTGCGTCCCGGCGCGATAACGTATCCGTCAAAATCGTCGCCGTAGGCCAGGCGCAGCATTTGGCCCATCCAGTGCGAAGTCGAGACCACGGCCTCGGCCCGTCTCAAGCCCGAGATAATCGTCTGGCGATACCATTTCAGCCATGCAGAAGCCGCCGGTTCGTGTCCGTGGATGCTCATCCACCACGTGACCACATCGCCGTGTGCCACCACTAACCGCGGTGTCGCCACGGCCAGCGCCCCAAAACTCAATTGATTCAAATGCAAAAAATCGGGCCGCGTGTCGCGAACAATCGCGCACAAATAATCCTGCGCTGCCTGGAAATCCTGCTCACCCTCCTGCATCCAGTCCAGACGAAATGCGGTGGGATGATATTCCAGCCCGTGCAGCCCATCCATCCAGGCGGTCTGATGGGGGAGCGGAATCTCGCCGAAACTGACGAGCGTCACATGGGCTCCGTGGGTCACCAGACCCGAAACCAGTTCGCGCGAGTATGTCCACACGCCGCTGAACGTATCAGCCGTCACCAAGACGCGCACAGAACCCCCGGCTTCGAGGGCTGGGAGCTGCCCCTCGTCCCGCCTTCGCCTAGTGTAGGGGGTAGGGCTATCGTTGGGGAAGAGTTTTTTGCTGTCAGGGCGGTATTCGGCGTGGAAAGTGGCCCTGTCCCCCCGTTTTGAGCCACTAAAGCTGCCTGAAGCTATGTTCGGAAGCAGGTTCCCGGGCAGCGATCGGGGCTTTCCTGGCGATCGAAGCGCGCCCGAAATTGGGCGCTTTTTTCAACCTTCCACGATACAATTCTGATCCATCAACAAAAGTAATAAGGACACCGCCAAATGGTTGCCTCCTTCAGAATTCGCTGGATGCGCGTTTTGATTGGCGGATTTCTGGCGGAGCTATCTGTGTTCGCGCTCGTCATTCCCCTCTTATTGTTATATGGCCAACGGCCCCTGCTCTACGCCGCACCAGTGGCGTCCCTGGCGACTTGTTTTTTGTTCGCCCTCTGGGTCGGAAGAACAATCGATTCAGGCTTCGTCCTGCATGGAGCTCTGGTGGGAGTTGTTGCCACTCTTCTGTATGTCGGTTTGACTCGAGGCCGACCCGAGCCTTTGGCCTATCTCGTTGCTCATGCATTAAAGATCCTGGGCGGCGCAGCCGGCGGTCTCCTTGCCGGACGCCGGCGAAAACTGACGGCCACCGGGACAGCAGATGTCCGGTAGCACAATTAGCCCGACGGGAATCGTTCGGAATCCTCTCCGCGCCGAGTGCTATCTTCCGCAACTACCCGCAGGCGGTCCAGAAGACCGAGCGGTATCTGATCCGAAACCAATTTCTCATGTGAGAGATACGAGTGGGAGCATGAGTCGCGCTACCAGGTTTTTCTGTCTGAGAATGAGGGGAGCGATGGTCTATCTGGAAGAACTTCCAAATCCGAACCTTGGTTCATGGGTTCGATCCATGTGGTACTGCCAGACCTCCCGCGTTTCCCACCACCACGAACGCGTTTTGCAGAATGTGTGCACGCAAGTCATCCTCAACTTTTCCCGCAGCTAGGATGCTGCTCGATCTCGAAGAGAAAGACTATGGCGTAAGGCGTTCCCCTGCACCGATCCTGAGGGACACGTTTGGCACGTCGGAAGGTACAACCCCAGGGAATCACAACCGACGTGAAGCGCGAAACCGGTTGAAACTGGCACCAATAGCGGATGCTCGCCTTGAGGGAACGGGGCAAAGTCCATAAGGGCAGGGCCCGCTCCCCCAGCCTTGCAGTGATTAAGAAAGGGGATAACCCGTCGCGAGCCCTCCCTTTATGTCGAATCCGCCCACCGCGTCATCTCGCGCGGTTCCACCCGATGATCGGCAAACAAGGCAACTTTTGGCTGCACCAGAATCCGCATCGTCCACAGCAAGTCGTCCAGCGATGTTCCAAAACCAAAGTGCGCATCCACAAACGCGAGTTCGGTCGAAGGCAGGCTTGAGCGCCCCGAAATCAAAACCACGGGAACGTCAGGCACAAGATATTTGATCTCCTGGGCCAGCCGTGAACCCGACATTGCGGGCATTTCATAATCCAGAAGCGCGAGGTCAAAATAAGTTCTCTTGCAAAGCGCAAGCGCTTCAAACGGATCATTCTTCGTGATCACTCGAAACCCGCATTCCTCAAGAACACTCGTCAGTAATCGGCTGGATTTGGGGTTGTCGTCCACGTAAAACACTGTCGTGCGATTTTCCATCTTAGCCTCCGTTCCTTTCATGAAAGAACGCGTGTAAGCAGGGCGCTTGCGAACGAAGTGAGTAGAGATTTGTAATCATAGATTCGAGATTTTTAACTCTCGGAGTTTGAGATCGGCATGGCTTATTAGACTCGGCGGCGGGAGAGGTCAGTGCATCTTTAAGAAAAATTAATCTTCCGGTAACACGCTGGGTAATGACACTTCCTTCGCGGACGGCTTCGCCCGACTCTCGGAAGGCGGTGTGAATTTAGAAACCGACCCGAGGCCCAGGCAGCAGATCGACCCATATCTTTCCCCCCGCAATTGCTCGATAATTTTCTTGCATACGGTCCGCCCGATTCCGTCACCCGGATTTTCGGCGCGTGCATGCAAACGTTGGAAGATCGCAAAAAAGCAGAGCCGGCCGGCAAGTTCTGTTGACTCCCAGCTTGTAACTCGCCACCAAGCCGCGCCCTTATTGCGTCGTACAAACCTGCAGGCAACCACCGATATCATTAGAAGAAACTTGAAGTCTGACGCAGCGAAGACTACCGTCTTCTGGGACGTAGCTCTTCGGGAATATTGATTCATTCATTTCAGCTGAAGGAAAGTATCGATGCCCTTAACCTTGACTTGGCACGACATCGCGCTTCGTTTGGCGCTCTCGGTCGCGGCTGGAGCGCTCATTGGTCTCGATCGCGGCGAACACGGGCGCCCGGCCGGACTGCGGACTACTCTACTCGTCTGTCTGGCGGCGGCCGTCGCCATGATTCAGGCGAACCTGTTGCTCCTGACCACCGGGAAAACCGCGGATTCCTTCGTCACCCTCGATCTGATGCGATTGCCGCTCGGCATTTTGACTGGAATGGGATTTATTGGCGGCGGCGCCATCCTGAGACGCGATGGCTTCGTCGTCGGGGTCACGACTGCCGCCACACTGTGGTTCGTCACGGTCATCGGCCTCTGCTTCGGCGGTGGACAGATTGCGCTTGGCCTAGGGGCGCTTGCGCTTGGCATTTTGGTGCTCGCAGGTCTGCGATGGTTTGACTATCGAATCAAGGAGGATCTGCATGGCGTGCTCGTTCTAACCACGGAACGCGATGAGCCGAGGCCAGAGGAAATCCGATCCATTGTGGGGAAGGCTGGATTCAAGATCAGCGTCACCTCCGTGGCTTATCTCAACGCGACGCAGCGGCGCGAAATCGAGTTCAACCTGAAATGGCGCGGAAGGCCGCAGATCGTGGATGAACCGCCCTTCCTCGCCGACCTCATCAGCGATCCGCACGTCGTAACGGCTGAATGGAAAGTATCTTAGCAACGGAGCAGATCAGCCTTGACTTTGCAATGGCGGAAGCAGTGTAATGACGCCTGATCGAGGAGCCTTGTAATGGCAGCGAACCCCGCACCACCGGCCGAATTGAGTCTCGAAACTGTAAAGTCGCCCGAGGAAACTGTCGTCCGCTGTACCGGCAGAATCACCTCGGCGACTTCTGCCCAATTGCAGACGACGGTCCGCGCTCTCATACCCGATACCAAGCGTGTCGTGCTCGACCTGACCAATGTGAGCTATATGGACAGTTCTGGCCTCGGTGCCATTATCGGTATATATATGACCGCGAGAAGGCAGCATTGCGGCCTGAATCTCATCCACCTGAGCCAACGCCTGCAGGAGCTCTTCCGGATTACCAGGATAGCCTCGATCTTCCAGGGCCACGGCGATTACCTCGGCTGGACTCCCGATTAATTAGTCTCCTGTCATCTTTGACTTGCCCGCGCTCGTCACAGAAACTGCCCACCGGGTTAGTCGGGTAGACCAGAGCTGGTGTCGGTTATTTTGCGCTCCTGCAACGGAGTCGTGGCCAAAGGCCGTGCGGGCCTGACCAAAATTCCCGCTTCGGGCCTTCCCTCCCGCCCGCATTTGCATCCAAGAACAACATCAAAAAAAGGAGGTCCTATGGAAAACCTGAAAGGACTAAAAGTCGCAATTCTAATCACCGATGGTTTCGAGGAAGTAGAAATGGTCAAGCCCCGTCAGGCGCTTACCGATGCCGGAGCGAACGTCAGTATCGTTTCACCGAAAAGTTCACAAGTTCGTGCCTGGGCAATGACCGAGTGGGGCAAGGATTATCCTGTCGACTTGGCTCTCGATGAGGCGCAACCAAAGAAGTTCCAGGCTCTGGTACTGCCGGGCGGCGTTATGAATCCTGACAAGCTGCGCATGGAGCCAAAGGCGGTCGAATTTGTGAAAGCTTTTTTCGATGACAACAAGCCCGTCGCCGTGATCTGCCATGGCCCCTGGACCGTCATTGAAGCGAAAGCAGCCGACGGGAGGCAAATCACCTCGTGGCCATCTCTCAAGACCGATCTTGAGAACGCGGGCGCGAAATGGGTGGATCAGGAAGTGGTGGTCGATGGCAATCTCGTCTCCAGCCGCAAGCCTGATGACATCCCTGCATTCAACCGTGAAATGATCAAGCTCTTCGGCCGCGCCCTGACGGGTCAACGCGAGGCGGCATGAAACTCGATGTATCGTGACCTCGGCCGTGCGACCGGGTGCAATCCCGGTCGCCACTCCGGGTTCGCCGGCCGGCAGTAACGGCTGTTAGTAAGTGCGCGGCCAGAACCCTCCACAAGATATAATCCAATCTGGCAAAGAACTCTTCGATCCGCGAATCCTCGTAGCGAAGGAGCCTTCATGGCGATTCAGAAGACCGACAAAATCTGGCACAACGGCAAGTTCATTGACTGGGATGATGCCACGCTCCACGTAATGTCGCACGTTGTCCATTACGGCTCCTCGGTCTTTGAGGGAATTCGCTGTTACGCGCCGCCCAGCGGCCCGGCAATTTTCCGCGCCACCGAACACATCCAGCGCCTCGTCGATTCCGCCCGGATCTATCGCATTGAGCTCAAGTTTACTCGCGATGAAATTATGCGCGCCATGATCGACCTGGTGAAACACAACGGCGTCTGGCCGTGCTACATTCGTCCAGTCGTTCTTCGCGGCTACGGCGAGGTCGGTGTCAATCCCTTCAACTCTCCCACCGAAATTTACATCTGCAATTACCCCTGGGGAAAATATCTGGGGACCGACGCCAGCGAAGGCGTAGATGTTTGCGTCTCTTCCTGGACCAGGATCGCCCCGAACACTCTGCCCGCGATGGCCAAGGCGGGCGCCAACTACATGAACTCGCAGCTCATCAAGATGGAAGCCATAGTCAACGGCTACGCTGAAGGCATCGCGCTGGATGTAAACGGCTATATCAGCGAAGGTTCGGGCGAGAATCTGTTCGTAATCCGCAACGAAGTCCTGCTGACCGCGCCGCTAGGCAACTCCGTTCTCCCCGGCATCACTCGAGACTCTGTCTTGCAGATCGCCCGCGACCTGGGCATCAAGGTCGTCGAACAGCAGATTCCGCGCGAGTCGCTCTACATCGCAGACGAAGTGTTTCTAAGTGGCACGGCAGCAGAGATCACTCCGATTCGCTCGGTGGACAAAATCACCGTGGGCAAAGGCAAGCTGGGTCCAATTACGAAAGCCCTTCAGGCCGAGTTCTACGGCATAGTTCGAGGCGAGAAGCCAGATCCATATGGATGGCTGACACCAGTCCCGGTGGGAGCGAAGCAGCCCGTAGGGGTGTAAGCGGATCGGCTCTACTTGGCCGGCAAAAGAAGTGAATTCGGGTATCGAAGAGGACTGAAACTTAAGAATTAATAACTAAGGCTGATTTCCGGCAGCCGCAGCCCGAGTTTTTTTGTTCCCTGTTTCCCGAGCGGCAACGTTAAGTTCTTTTTCGAGCGAAGAGAATCTCTGGAACACTTCGTGCAGCCGCAGCGCCATGTTTCGAATAGCATCGGCTTCCCCCTGCGCCGACGGTGGCAATCCGGGTTCCAGCATGAGAAGTTCGGTGTTGCCCAGCACGGTGGTGAGAACGTTATTAATGTTCGTTCGCATCTCGAGCATGTAGCGTCCAAGAGTAGCCTCGGCTTCCGCCACGGCACTGGCTCCCTCGGCTTCGCGAGCGCGAGCTTCGGCATCAGCGCGGTAAAGAATTTCGCGTCCAACCAGCCCCGCAACCGCCGGCCACACTCCCGGCACTCGGCGCAACTCAAGCATGTCGCCCTGAATGTTGTAAAAGTCGCGCGAGGGATCGGAGTGGATCCAGATAGCGGGCTTGGCCGCGTCCCGAAGTGACTCTTTCAGTTCGCGATTCAAACGTTTGCTGAGTTCTTTGAGTTTGCTCTCTTTGGTGAAAGATGCGTCGGCGATGGCAAGATCGTAATGGCTGCTCTGCAGGTCGCTCGAAAATCCGTCATCGAGCACGATAAATTCCGGACTGTTCGCATTCGGAGGCGGATCCTGCGGCCAATGCGTGGTGATCTCCCGGGCAAACGCGCGGTCGCTGGCCAGGATCAGAACGGTCGGATGAGGTTTTGTCATCGTTGCTCTGTCGGAAGCAGGTCGGCAAAATTAGTTGTTGATGCCTGCGCCCGAGCCCCCGAAACCAGCGGCAGCGCTTGCAGCCAGCGAATTTTTCGTTGCGCCGTTATGAATGGCATCGTCAACCGCCGCTCGCAGGTCGACCAACATGCGCAACGGCTGGCCCGAAGAGTATTCGGCGTGAAACATCACCTTCCAGGACTGGCAAATCATGCGCAGGCGTGCGATTGGTTCGGCAGCGGAAAACTGCGCGCGACGGCAGTCAATGGTCGCCACGCGAGACCGCTCAAGTTCGCGCAAACCATCTTGAATCGCGTTCAAATCATCCTGCATCAGACGGAAAAATATCCGCCGAATCATGAAATTGAAGCGGGCAAAAACCACCATCGCCGCGGGCTCGAAGTAACGCGCCGCATTCTGCGTTTTGAGCTTGCGCCCCTGCTCGAGCGCGCCGCTGTGCAACAGTTCACTGAGTCGCCGACTGCGGGACGCAGATTGAATAATGCCTTCGAGTGAATTCAACCACTCTGGAACTGTCGCCTCTTGCGCTCCGAGCACGGGTTCGAGCACCTCCGCTACGTACTCGAGTTCAACGTCGGCATCGGCAAGTCCGGTAGGCGCGCAAAGAGAAAAATACTGAACCAGCAGAAAGTCAGTCTTGTCCCGATCGCTGGCCGACTTCGTCGCCTTGTGAACGTGATGCGAAAGAAGATTGCGCAGCACGGCTTCGTTGGCGAGCGGCGTTGTCTGCAGAAACTGGCGCAGTTGGTGCACCTGGATTTCGGCATCGACCTGCTGAAACCAGGTCTCCGCGTCCTTGAGGGATTCCGCCGAACGCGCCGGATCCTCTTCGACGGGACAAGTTGGAACCTCAATGACAAACTCGCGCACCAGCGCGGAGTAAATGGGCTGCAGGGCCGAGAGAATGCTTCCCTGCTCTTCGGGCGAGCGTTGCGACAAAGGTTGGGCAGATGGAGTCATGATTTCACAATCCAATTGGGAACGTTCTTTAAGAAACGGGCAGCAACCGCTGTCCGCTCCGGATGGTATTGAACCGCGACGACCGAGGCTTCGGCGTGCAGCGAGCCATCGGCGCTCTCCACGAGAACCCGATCGGCGAACTCCAGCGGACGATCGACCGTGAACAGGACCTCACGCGGTGTGCCGAACTCGATGACCGTATTTTGGAAAAAAATGCTGTCATTGGCGTCGTTGTCGTCACTGTGATGGTCATTGGCCTGCGACGTCACCGCGCTGTCGCCATTTTCGCTGTGCTTGCTGCGGCTCAGTTTGATGGGAATCCTCACTGGCGTGGCTTGCGGAAAGAACTTTGCCAGGCGGCCGACCACGTCTGGTTCGCGAGAGCGGACTGTTGCCTGGTTTGGCACAAAACCTCGATCCAGGAATTAGGCAGCCGAGTCTCCTCTTCTTTCCGGTTTGAAAGAATTGCAGGGAGACTCGTTCTGCGTACCACCATAACGGTGTGCACGGGTTCCACCAAAAACTCGATGGGCATGCACTGATGAGTAAGTACCAGCCGGACATAGAGTTGACGACGCCAAATCCGGTCAGGAGCTTTTCGCCCTTGGGGAAGCTGATAAAGTCCGTCTCATAATGATACTAACGTCTCAGTTCGCGCCAAGAGGAGCGTCCCGGTGCGACAGACCGTGACACAAAAAATGTGAAAGAAACGCTCCCTGAATATCCCGCTCAGTACCCGATTCGGTACAGCGCTGTTACCGCAGCTGAGGCAATCAGGCAATAGATGCCGAACAAATACCAGCGTCCGCTTTCCAGCCAGCGAGTCAGCCATTTCAAAGCCAGAAGCCCTGCAATGAACGCGAAGGCAGCTCCCAACAAGCTTGGGAATACTGCCGAAGCCAAGTGCGCGGTATCGGTGATGCGTTCGGCCTGGATCAACCGCATGGCCTCGCGCCCGACGACAACGGGAGTGAGAATGACTGCCAGCGCAAAGCTGAAAGTCTCCGCTTCGGACTTGGCTACGCCCGCCAGCATGGCAGTGGAGATCGTTGCGCCGGAACGGGAGAAGCCGCGAAATGGCAGAGACAAACCCTGTACGATGCCGATCACGGCCGCCGGCCAAATATTGGTCTCTTTTGTTTCACCTGAGTCTCGTCCTCGGTTTCTTTTCTCCATGATTCCTGCGACCAGGATCAGGATTCCGGCCGCCGCCAGAGCGGGCGCGATCAGCTCCAAATGACTGAACAGATCTTCAATCTGAGCGTGCGGTTGATTTCGGAGAAAAGTCTTTTCGATGATTTTGACGCAGGTTTCGCCGACAATTCCGGTGAGAATTGTCGCCAGAACGAGCAGGCCAATCGACTTTTTGAACGCTTCGGCACTCTTGAAATATCTGTCTTGCCACCGCCGCCAGAAGTACGCAATCACGGCAAACATCGTGCCGGTATGCAGCGAGACCAGGAGCAGCGTCATTGGAGGCGACGCCGGGTCAAGCCCCATCAGCTTCTCGGCGACGATTACGTGAGCGGAACTCGACACCGGCAATAATTCCGCTAAACCTTGGATAATGGCGAGGGTAATGACATTCAAAAGCGACATGCGTGGATTTTATAGCAGGCCGCTTCCTGAAAGCCGCCGGCAACCGTTTGGTTGCGTGGCGGAAATTCCGAAACTAAGCAAGAGTGAAAGGCAACGAAACACCTGAGCGCTGAATGGTCAGCTAAATGTGGCGCTGCACAAGGCCAACGGCCCCTGCCTGTTCTTCTGGCGGTCGAGAAAATTTGAAAGACTTTGATCAACATCGGTTCCCAGATTTGCTCCGCCAGTGCGGCGGCGGCCGTATGCGATGCGATCAGGATTTGTCGACTACGTGTTTCAGTTGCGCGGCCAAATTCTTCGTTGCCTCGTGGAGTTCAATGAGAGTGCCACGTTGAAATTCAATATCGGTTCTTTTTAAGTCATCGCCCAAAGCTTGGCAAAGCTGATAGGCGGCACGAATACGCGCTCCCACCAGGAGAGAGTGCAGACTGATCGAATCCAGGTTGCCCTCTTTGCGGATGACGTACTGCTGGGCAGCCCAAGCCGCAGTCCGTACTCGATTTAAAGCGTTTCGAAAATCTGCCAGAACATCGGGATCGACTTCACTCGAAAGCAATAACTTGTGTAATCCTTGAAGCTCGCCTATACCCTTTTCCAAGTGCGCTCGGGCATTAGGATCGCCAATCTTTGGCAGGTTTGCGGTTTCCGGTGTCGCCTGCGGAGGTGCAGGACTTTTTTCTTTTTTCAGCTTCCGAGCAAGCGCTGTCCTGGGTACCGCTCCGGTTCGAGTACGCATCACAGCACTCCCGGTTGTTCGTGGAAACGGGCCTGTGCCTCCAACGAGCTCAGCCATTCCTGGAGAGCCGTGACAGATTCCTTCTTGACGTACAGCAAGCGCAAGCCCACGACAAAGGAGTCACTCCAAACTACCTCTGCCTTTGCGTGAAAGGTCTGAGGCTCAATGCTCGGAAGTTCGAACTCGACGACAACCACTCCTTCGAGTTTTATCGGGTCCGCCAGCTTGATCGCCAGCCCACCTTCGCTGATGTTTTTCATACTGGCGATAATGAATTGTCCCGCAGCATTCCGCAGTCGGACCGGCAATTCAACCTCATATCGGAAATACCTGCGATGTTCGCGCTCCATTTTCGAAACTGCAACGTAGAAGACACTTCGGAGCCGTGTCGGATGAATCGGTTTACTGAGTACAAAGTTTGCTCCCAGGTCGATGGCGGCGGCGGCACTCGTCGAACCGTTTAACACCGCTACTACCGGGGTCTGCTGGTTGGCCCGGGTCTTCCTTATTTGGACCAGCGCGTCTTTGCCTCCACTAACATCATCGCAATCGATGATGAGTCCATCCAAATGGCGGCGTGAACCGAGTTCTATGGCACTCGCAGAGTCCTGTCGCAGCTGAAGGGAGTGTTCACACGTACTGAAACTTTCCTCAAAATGCCCGATAAGAACAGGGTCGCACGATAAGATCAAGCACTCCAGGCCCATTTTGCAATCCTAGCCGATTGAATCGTGACAATCGTAGTGACGGAAGTACATCGAACATTTGTCGTTTACCGGGCTCCTCATGAAGGGCAGACGTGGGTTTTTGCTAACCGATCAGCTGAATCGAACTCCGCAGTGTCTCAGATTTTTTCGCCCCGCTCGAAGACGAAAATGTGGCTTCGACTGGCTTGATAAGCAGGAATTTCTTCTTTGCTATAGCGCCCCACGACATGGTATGGCTTTAAAGCTGATCCATCTTTGTCCTACTTCCTTCAAAATCTCATCATCGGCACCGTAACGCAGAGAATATTTGTACTTTGAAGTGATCGATACCAGCGAGGATGATGGTGGCACGCTGAATTTTCCGCTTACTGCGCATTTTTGGAACGGAGAGTGTTTCCAGGCGATCGAGAGAAAATCAAAAACCGAAGCAATCGTTGGGAACCGCAATCTTGAGAGACGCGAAAAGGTCTCTGCGGAACATACCCGACAGACTTGCAGCCGAATGGCACTTGCCTAGTCTTCCCACCGTCTCCGTCGATGATATTCGCCTCCACTGAGGCCGCCGAGATCAACCACAACGGTGACAATCAGAATCAGCAAATTAATACCAGCTACAGCCTGTCGTGTATTCACCATCCACGCATACACCAGCGTGGTCAGGGGTAACAGCAGAAACCCGAGTAGAGGCAATAGGAGACCGTCATAGGCTCGTTCGAGAAAATTCGATAAGAGGAACAACAATACGAGTGCGATCCGAGGAAAGGCGAGAAAGACAATTACTAAGAGACAACCCACGGAATTTCTCCGCGGGCATCGTACGCTTTTCCTGAACGCGACACAACGAAGTGGCAGGGTTTCGGTTCCCGTTTCAGGTTAGAGGCTTGAATTCGGGCGGGGATCCAGCAGACTCTACCCTCGAACATACAAATGGAAGTCAACACCGAGAACTCGGAGAGTCGAAGGAGGAGCCTGGCTCGCAACGAACTGATCGCATTAGGCAACGATCGACGGGGGACGATCAGCTTTTCCAACTGCGCCGAACATGCAGTGAAGAATTGGTTCGTACGGCACACCGGCCAGAGAGGCCAGGACGGCACGAATGGTGTGGAAGTACTGCTTAGGCCTTTCGGGGTGATGCTCCGACTTAATGTAACCCCGATTGCGACGCCTGAATCGCGCAACCGCCTGTCCCGGACGTGCCACAGGTCCCTGACGTCAAAGTAGTAAAGTAAACCTGCGAAGCCCCGGGGGTTAAAGAAGAACCGTCAACTATGATTCCGCTCGTGCCACCTGCCTCGCTTGCTGTTGCAGCAGCCGCAGTTGAACTGGTAATGGTCGTTCCGGCAGTCACGTCGAATGACGCAAGACAGCCGCTGTTTGCCGGACAGCTGACCGGCGCGGCCGTCTTGCCAAGACTGGTCACGCTCAAGAAAATCAGGTCCGTGCCGCCCGGATGCGTGCCACCGCTCGTGTTCTTCGAATTAAAATACTCGGTGACGGGAGAGCACAGTGGGGGTCCTGTCGTGGAGCTGGCAAGAGCCGGTCCAGTGCTCACGGCGCCTAGTACGCCCGTTGTTGATACCGGGATTTGGTACAACGTGGGGATGTTGTTGCTCGCTCCCGCGGCTGGGCCGCAGACGTACATGTGCCCCGCCTCACCCAGAAACCACTGGTTGTCAAAAGCGCCGCTGTAGATAGCTGTACCGGGTCCGTCAGCGGGGGTGCTTAGGACGGTTTGAACGCCTTGAGCACCGTTTGAGAAGTTAACTGGAAATGTGTAGACGGCAGATGCGCCGGTAGTTTGCCCAGTTGCCGCCTCAGACTTCGACACGACTAGATATACTAGCCCGTTGGTTGAATCAAGAAGCGGAGCGTCGAAGTTGCTATCCGAGGCTTCGATTTGTTCGGTTTTGATAAAGCCAGCCCCGCCGCAACCGACTGCCGCGCTCACCCGTTTGAGGGTGCCAAATATACTTCCTACGAAAATGTTCCCGCTTCCCTGGTCATAAACAGGGCTAGTGAGCACGCTACTGTTACTCACCAAGCACGGCCAAATAATGGTAGTGGATGATATTGTCTCAGCGGGAGGCGTCGCCGCCGTCCCATGGAATACGTTGGTGAACTGGTGGAGATAACCGTTACTATCTCCGGCGTAAAGCGTGTCGTGAAGGTAGTCATAGAAAGGCGAAGAAATGGCGTCCTCCGAGTTCACAATAGTACCGTCGATGGAGAATGGCAGCGCTATCATGCACGGAGCGGTGCAAACAGGGTATGCGGAATTGGAAGTGAGCGTGGTCGGGATTGTGATCGTACCGGAGTTTGCCGCCCATTTGAGAATCACCAGCGAGGCGTGCGTACCCGCCGAATTATTCTGGACAAAGGCAACTTGCGAGCCGTCGGCCGAAAGCGTGACCGAGGTCAACGCCGTACCTCCGGTGTTGAAAGCCCAGTAAGGCGTTGCTTGCGTTGGAGGCGCACCAGCGCAGCTGCCGACGTACAGATTATTAAAAGCAACTACGCTAGCTTGCGTCGAGGAACCGGCCAGACTCGTGTTATACACGACGAAATCGGTACAACTCGCGGTCGCCGGATTGAACGAAAACTTTGCCGGGTAGTTACCAGCTCCCACCGTGGCGCCCGCGCCGATGTCGATACTCCAATCGCCGTGGAGCAAGTGTTTGCGCCCGCGATCATGCCGCCAACGCCAATCATCGCCCTGATCCTGCCGCTCGACATTGCGCCGAATGATTTGCTGAAAGTATCTTGGGTCTTGCGACAATCGAAACCGGTCCATCAAATCGCGCGGAGGGGAAAATACTACGTGCCGATGGCTCCAGTCGGTCACCAGGTGGATGGGCTCGTTTTCTGCTTTGGTTGTGCGCACCGCCGTGAACAGAATTAAAATTACCACGCCGAAAATAAGGGCGGTCAGCCCGATTCGCCATTTGCCGTTCGATTTCATTTTTCATCCTCGCATTCATCTTCGAAGTCAATCGGAGGTTCAGTCGTGGACCGGGGCGCCAGCCCACACCGTTCTCCAGTATTAGTTTCCCGGGGCGCGCGAGCCTGTAAAGCGGTGAGCGCGAAATGCAGCCGTGGAAAACACTTCCATGTGGTTGCCCGTAGCTCCGCAAGATCTTCTCCCACCTTTCCGGCGAGCCATTCGATGTTCGAGTCCGCACGCTCTTCGTCCAGGACAGTTTCCGGCAAAAGGGAAGCCAGATCTCAGCATGTCACTCTAACCTCTGAACAGGTCCACGAACCTCAGGAGAAGGGTGTGGCGCAGACGGTCCCAAGCCCTGGATTTGAACCAACTGTAGAATCGGAACGGTTTGTGCGGCCGCTCTCCTGGATTTTAAGTTTTCGGATGCGATCCCGGTGCGGGCATAGGACTTTTCGCAGTCCTGCACCGATGGTCCGCGCATGTTTCCTTCTAAATACGCCAACCCCGGACAACGCGTACATGTTCCACCATGGGTACACCTGAAGCACGATGGCATGTCCCGCAGCCTGATCGATCGGACTTCGTTGAGCTGAGGCGAATCGCGCCAAATGTCGGCAAACTTCGTGCGTCGCACGTTTCCGCTGGGCAGCGGAAACTGAACGCATGGGTAAACGTCTCCGTAAGGTGAGACGTAACAGGCGGTGTGACCAGCACTGCAGGGCAACATCTCTAAGGCGTTCTCGTCGGCTCCTTGCGGAGGGGCGCAAAACTCTTCCACGTTCCCGACCAGCGCCTCGTTTCGGAATACCTCTCGCAAAGCAGCTTCGTCCACATTCAAAGCAAGAATGGAGCGATCCCCATCCATCATCGGGGTAATCGTCGGATCGACAACGAACTGAGCTCCCAGTTCGCCGGCCAGTTCTCTCACGCGTCGGTAATCGTTGACGTTTTGGCTCATCAACACGTTTGCCATAACGACGTGCAAGCCGTGCTCCCGTAGCAGGCGCACGGCTTCGATGGACCGCCGCAACGAACCCGGTCTCTTTGTAATCGCATCGTGGACCTCGTGCCGGTGCGAATAAATACTGATCTGCACCGATTCGACGCCCAGGGCTTTAATGCGATCCGCTTCCTGCTTTCGTAACAAAACGCCATTGGTTTTGAGCTTGATGCAGAATGTTCGCAGACGGGCGTGCTCCAAAATCCCGAAGAAATCCCTGCGCATCAGGATTTCGCCCCCGCTGATTGTTAGGTAGAAGACCCCGGCATCGGCCATCTGGTCCAGAAGATCTTTGATTTCCGCGGTGGTCATCTCTCCATGATCGTCATGGTCGAGATAACAGTGAATGCAGCGTTCATTGCATCGATAAGTCAGATCGAGCTGTACGCTGAGCGGGATATTACGCTTGAGCGCCTTTTCAACCATCCCGATTGCCAAAGAGCTCATTGGTCAGCCTTCGATGAACCGATAGATACGGAAATCGGCTTCTCGGAAATTACCAGGAGCCCATGCTGGGCCAATCCTCTGACCACGGCTTCCGCACCTTCCAGGGCCACATCCAACGGAACATCGTATTTTGAGCAGACTTCGCGCGCGACGATTTCCCTGAGGGGTGTCGTTCCGTCTATTGACTTCCAAATTACCGAAGCAACCTCATTGAGCGTAAACAATGTGGAGCTCGTGGCAGACATGACCATCGTCTCCGCGCCTAGTCCGCGTGCTGCGATCGCCTTGCAGCGGGCCACAAACAGGTTGGGTTTCATACAAGCATCTCCCACACGCGGAAGTCAGGCGTAAAGGTAAGCCTGCGGATAGGCACACGATCGACAAAATCAACGGCAGCATCGAAAACCATTTCGACAAAGTCGGGTTCGAGCGCGAAGAATAAGACATTCCTGAGCAGTGCCCGAACGGCCTCGGCGCCTGCTATGGGCTCGATTTTATTTTCGGGCCCTTTGGCTAACAGGTATAAACCTTCAATAGGGGCACGCTCGTTGGCTCCGACCCGCGCAAGCCCGCCACAAAATGGCGTACCCACCGCAAAGTATTCATGGTCTGTTCGCGTCACATAGGACACTTCGTCAGTCAGCACTGCAACATCCGCGGGAGCCAACCTGGCCATCGTGGTTTTCCCGGCGCCCGAGCCTCCGGAGAACAGGAATGCGCTGCCGTTCCGGATCGCACTCGATGCGTGAAGCAGGAAACCTCCCTCGCGCGCGAGCAAAAGCGTACGCAGAATGCGCAGAACCGAATCTAGCGAAAAAGGATTGATGGGCTGTTCGATTGTTCCTTGCAGAGAGGATGGATTCCACTCCGCGCGTAAGTCGCCGCGCTTCATCAACCAGCGCCCTGACTCCCACGTAACTTCAGGTTCCCCGTCGCCCGATGCGTTATCCTGCGGAGCCAGGTGAATTTCAAAATCGAACACCGCATAACCTGATGAACTGACATCGCCAGCATAGCGCTCCTCGATCTGCTCAAGAAAAACAGCGTTGTCACAACGCAATCGGATCGGCACCCCACCGATTTCAACTACTACGGCGGATTGCCGTAGCTTCGAGGCTGCGGTTGCGGTTGCACTTGACATGCGGTTTTCCTTTCTCAGAAGACAAATCGCCGCCGCACAACGAAGTGGATCGACGTCGGATCATCGTGGCAAAGGCGGTCACCACGAGTGATCAAACATGATCCGAAAGAGATATCCGCTGAATTTGCGCCGTTTTCGATTCACCACCCGATGTAAGAACAGCCCCCCGCGCGAAAAACGCCAGCTCTCCTAACGACATAGCGTTCAATAATCCCTGTTGGACGGAGATAAAACGGCCGCGAAGGATGGAAGGCGCCCTGCTGGCGCCGAAGCGCGTAAGCGCACTTCGCCAAAGGTTCGAACTACCTCGTCCGCCAAGCGTTCGCTACCCGATTCACTGAATTACTCCGATGATTCCTAACAATGCGACTCCGTGGCTAGGATGTTTTTCTGCTGTAGTGACAACCACCTTGAGTGCTGAACACTTTGCCGCATGT
>Ga0302325_10002985_pt1 | contig 40416 bp, 39 predicted proteins | sample Palsa_T0_2_FD_201948 | JGI IMG/M metagenome (GOLD analysis project Ga0302325, IMG submission 201948) | Peat permafrost microbial communities from Stordalen Mire near Abisko, Sweden - Palsa_T0_2 | ecosystem: Environmental > Terrestrial > Soil > Palsa > Peat permafrost | place: Sweden: Abisko...
CGTACTCCCGTACGGCGACGAACCCCGACGCCGAGATCGCGCCGGTATAGGCGAAAACCGCCGTGCTTCTGCTCCGGCTGCTGGACTCGAACCAGCGACCCGGCGGTTAACAGATGAAGGCGGTGCGCCAAAACGTGAGAAATCACGGGACCCTGAAGAAAGTCAAGAGTCTGAAAGCGATGATCCTGATCCAGCGTGTTTTGCGGCATTTCCGCATGATTCGTCCGGAATCGTCAACGAGGTCCGTGTAGAGTGCATCACCGGCGTCGGCGAGCATGATCGCGCCGCTCGGACCACCCCGGCAGACGTCGAAAGCGCGATTCGCACCGCGATCAAGCTGGCCGTAGAGGCAGGCGACTACGGGTGCGTCAAGACGCTTCTCCAGCTCCTCGATAGGACGGGGCGCTAGCCGTGCGAGCGGATCGCAGGCTCGCCGCGTGTGCGGGAGCGAGGGCGCCCATGAGTGCTGCGGACGCCGGCCCGGGGGCGCTGACTGCTTCGCCGCATCCACGGCTTCGGACCAGCCCAAACTTCTCACGCGCGCCGCGCGTCGACGCGGAGGGCGCCATGAGCAAGCGGCCGCGACGCACAAAGCGAAACGGCCCCCGCTGACTGCAATCAGCAAGGCCGCTTGTCTTGGTTCCTCGTCGATTCCACTCGCCGAGTGAAATCAAGCGATGCATTCGCACGAGGACTCCGAGAGCTCGCGCGACGTCGCCAACGTCGCTCGAGCGGAGCGCGCTTCGCGCTCCCGGCTACGAACGCCCCGAGACGGAACGTCGTCGCGCCACGCAGCTGGCGACCGACGTGCGGGCCGGTCTCGGGCCTCGCCGCGCCCGCGAGCGCGGATTCCGTGGCGGTCGAGGGCGACCAGAACGCCGCATGTCGCGGCCCGTTCTGCATCGCGCCAGTGTTTCGGCTCGCGCACAAGCGGGCGCGCGAGCCGTTGCACCTCGGGGCGCAGCGCGGCGACGATGCGAGCCTGAGCTTGGGCGGGTAGCTGGTCCTTGAGCCGTTCGCCCGCCAAGACGCATCGCCGGACCCCTGGCCGTAACGGTTCGAGCGAAGTGGTACAAGTCGCGGACTAGATTGGAGACGCTCGCGTCACAGACGCAGCCCCTCGCAGCCGCAGGTGTTCCGCTGATAGCGGCGACCCTTTCAGATTCAGGAATGCCAGTGCGGACGGTAGGAGTGTCGGGTCGACGCAGCCGGGTGCAGGAGTGCAAAAGGCAGCGCAGCTGGCCGTTGGAGATCCGAGCGTGATGGCCAATCTGCGCGGCATAGGGTTGAGAGTCTCATCGGCTGCGGGCGTATCGTCACCGACGACGATGCGTGCAGCGGCCGCTTCTGACCATCAGGCTGCTCAAACCATTCTTAGCGGCGCAATCATCAACGACCATGCGCCTGTGTATGTAATAAAGATGACCGGCGGCCCCTTTACGGCGACGCAGCATCCGCCCGGTGCACCCGCCCCGCAGGGCAACGTTCTCACTGTCACCGTAGACGCCGCGACCTATCGCGTCACGGACATCGGATATGTGACCGTGGAGCCCGACTTGAGTCAGATCGGCGCGCTCGCCGTGGATCTGTCGGCCCCTTAGAGCGGCCGCGTGGTGCGAGAGCCAGCGTCTCGTGTTGGTTACCTGCCCACCGAAGCTCGCGGAGTACGATACTCACAAAACTGGCAGCGAGCGGATGGCCTGGCTCCCAAACTGAGTCCGTCGAGTCCGATTTAGATAGCGTCCATTTATGCTTTCGACGTAACCCTCCGGGCACGGGCGTCGTGACGTGAGGGCTCAAGCCTTCACACGAGTCCTTCTCGGGGCGGCGCGACGACGCGCTGACCCAAATCCGCACCGACCTCACTCTGCACTTGGCAATCTGTCACCGAAGGAGTACCTGCGACGGTAGTACAGGGAGGCCCGTTCGGAGAATTCGATTTTGTGATTGCGAGATGGTCCAAGAACCGGGGGTAGGTCAGCGGCTATCGGCCTCAGCATATCTGGCAGGCGCTCGTCGTGGTATCCCGCGGCAGGTGCGCGCTCGCAACGGCATTCGCCGCGAGCTCATCGTGGTGGGGGGCGTCGTGCTGGCGGCGCTCGCCCTTCGTCTCGGGTACATCTTCGAGCAGCGTGGCGACATCTTGTTCGAGGAGCCCGTCCTCGATGAGGAGAAATACGTCCTTTTGGCGCGGTCGCTCGTCCAGGGCCATCAGCCGTCGGGACCGTGGTTTCAACCGCCGGGGATCGTTTACGTACTCGCATTCGTTTTTCGACTGTTCGGCACGGGATTGCTTGCCCCGCGCGTCCTTCAAGCGCTCGTATCGACGGGGGCTTGCGCGCTAGCGTACATTGTCGCGCGACGGTTGCTGGACCAGCACGCCGCCCTGCTGACAGCAGCCATTTGTGCCGTACACGGCGTGCTCGTTTTCGAATCGTACGAGCTCCTCGCACCCACGTGGATGCTCACTGCAGACCTCTTGATGATCTGGCTCCTGCTTCGAGCGATCGAGGTCGCACAGCCCGGCGCGGCATTTGGCGCCGGTCTGGCTTTGGGGCTCTCGGTCATCATGGGGCCGACGGTCCTGCCGTTCGGTCTCGTTGCGGCCTGGGGACTACGACGCCCCGTCCTCGTGGGCGCATTCGTCGCCGGCTGCGCCTTGGTGATCGCGCCGGTCACGTGGGGGAACTGGGAGCGCGCGCACGAGTTCGTGATTGTTTCGACCAATGGCGGCGTCAACTTATACCTAGGCAATAGCGACCGATATTACGAAAACCTTGCGATCCGGCCAGGTCCTCATTGGGAAGAGTTCAAGCACGCGGGCACACTGAGCGAGACCGCTGCGGACTCGTATTATCGGCGAAAGGCGCTCGGCTTCTGGCTCGATCAGCCCGTGCATGCGCTCGGACTCTACATTCGAAAGCTCTACCTCTACTTCGATGGGCCGGAGATTCCGCGGGACACGGAGCTACAGACAATGCGCCGGGACTCTTGGATTCTCGAGCTTCTCGTCACACGCGGCCCGCCATTCGTTCCGGATGGTCTTCTCATCCCCTTGTCATTGGTCGGAGCGGTTTTGGCCTGGCGCGACCGTCGCAGGCTGATGCTTCTCTACGGGTTCGTCATCGTGAACGCTTTCGTCACGGCGGCGTTCTTCGTGACGTCGCGGTATCGCGTGCCAGCGCTGCCGATGTTCGCAATGTTTGCAAGCGAAGCGCTCCGACGTTTTTTCGGATCTTGGAGCGAAGGCATCGGCATCCGGCAGCGCCTGCTTCCGTTAGCCGCCTGCGCGCTACTGGCGATCCCGCTCAACGTAGCGACGCGCGAATCGCGGGGACACTACGTCGCGGAACTCGACTACTATCGCGGCCTCGCACTACTGCGACGTGGAAATCCGGATGAAGCTGTTCGCTATTTGCATCGGGCAACGGAACAAGATCCGAGCGATGCTCGCTACTGGCTCCGCCTGGGCGATGCGATTGACGCTGCGAAACATCCGCGGGAAGCCATCGCGGCCTGGCATCGTGCGGCGGACCTGGACCCGTGGGAACCGCGCGCGCGTCGCAGGGAAGCGGTCGCTCTCATGCACCAAGGCGATCTCGACGGCGCGATTGCTGCGCTGAGGACCCAAGCAGCCTCCCACGCGAGGGACGAGGCATTCTACGCTCAGGATCATATGAACCTCGCCATGCTCTACGCTCGCCGCGCAGCGTATGACCGAGCTGTTGAAGAGCTACGTGATGCACAGCGAGCGGATCCACATAGGTTCGGCGCGGATGTCCCTGCCTTCACCCGTGCCGCGTTATCCATAGGACTCGCCGACGACTTGATGTTCTGGGGGTTTCTCGCCGACGGTTGCTCACAGGCCCACGCCGTTGAGGTTGCCGATGAGGCACGTCGTCGTGCAAGGTGAAAGGTGCTGTTTCGCGGGTGCGAGGTAGCTGCGACGAGGTCTGTGAGCGACAGCTGCTCGGCGTCAACTACCCTTGCCTGTCACCCGGTCAATCAAAAGCGCTCTTTTTGACCTGTGGTGGCGAGGAATTCGTTTCGCAGTACGGAGGGAGCGTAGCGGATCCGGCGCCCCGATTCGCGCGTGACAAGCGTGCCGAGTTGCGGAAGGTCGCGGCCGTGATCCGTCTCCTTCAAGCGATCGTCGGAGCCCTCGGGTCGGCGTTCCGCACCCGGGCGAGCCTGGTCGCCGAAAACTTTGCGCTTCGGCAGCAGCTCGCGGTGTTGCGGGCCGGTCGGCGACCCCGTCTGCGCCCCATCGACCGCGCGTTCTGGGTCGTGCTTTCTCGCACTTGGTCGCGGTGGGTTGACGTCCTGGCGATCGTGAAGCCGGCCACGGTAATTGGCTGGCACCGTCGCGGATATGCGCGGTTGTGGGCCGCCAAGTCCCGGCGGGTGGGACGGCCGCCGCTGGCACTCGGGATCGTTGAGCTGATCGTGAGGATGGCCAAGCAGAATCCCACGTGGAGCCGGCGACGGATTGCGGCCGAGCTCGCAAAGCTTGGCCACGACGTCAGCAAAGATTCGGTGGCGAAGTACATGCCGATGTCCCCGAGCCGTCCTGGTCGGCCGCCATCGACAACCTGGCGAAGCTTCATCCGCCTGCACTTGGCGGGCACGATTGCCGTCGACTTCCTCGCTGTCCCGACGGTGACCTTTCGCACGCTGCACGGATTCATTGTGCCGTCGCTCGAGCGACGTCTTCTGTTGCACGTAAACGTCACGGCACACCCACACGCAGCGTGGGCGGCGCAGCAGATGGTGGAGGCGATTGGGACCGAGGTCGATGCGGCACGCCTGATCCGCGATCGAGACGGCATCTACGGCGCTGCCTTCGACAAGCGGGTCAGTGGCTTGGGCCTTGAGCAGATTCGAATTGCACCGAGGTCACCCTGGCAGAACGGATATGCCGAGAGATTTGTCGGAACTTTGCGCCGCGAATTGCTCGATCACGTGATCGTGCTCGGGCAACGCCACCTGCTGCGCTTGGTCCGCGAGCACGCGCGCTACTACAACCAAGACCGCCCGCACATGAGTCTGTCCGGCGATGCTCCGGCCATGCGTGCTGTCGAACGACCGGAGGCCGGGAAGGTGATCGCGCTGCCAAGGATTGGAGGTATCCATCACCGGTATGTTCGACGAGCCGCGTGCCGCTTGTGCGCGTTGATCGCCACCACAGGCAGGCCAGGGGGGCTCGCGACGAGCCGATGTTCTGAACGCTGACCTTTCGTAGGCGCATGCGCTTGGCTGTCAGCGATTCGCCGTGGAATCGCGTCGGGAACGCGTTTTTCGCCAGCACAGGTCACCGTTGCGGCGGTAGCACTTCGCTCACGGCGACCTCGACGTCGAGTAGCTGGGGTATCTTCGACTACTGGATCGAGAAGCGCGCACCGCGCAAGAGAAACAAAAAGGACGACGAGAGCATTATCCGAAAGCACCTGCGGCCGGCCTTTGGGGCCATGAAGCTCCGGAACATCGGCGTCCAAGAGGTCGACGGCTACATCAACGTCAAGATCGACGACGAGGAGCTGTCGGACAAGACAGTCAATAATCACGTGACGCTGCTCTCGACGATGCTGCGTACCGCGACGACGTTCAAGGTGCCGTGGCTGCTTGGCGTCGGCCGACGTGCGCAGCGCACACGCGGCCTCGCGCTCCTTCTGCTTGAGATCGCGGATTAGCGCGTCGGTCTTGTCGTCGATCGCGACGAGGACCTCGTTGGGGTGCGCCTCGGCGTATTTCAAGAACGCCTCCGTGCGGGACATGCGGGGGTCAGGTCACCGTCACCAAAGAGCGCGAAGAGAAGGATGACCAAACCTCGATGGAGTGTCGAATCGAAAAAGAACGTTCGTGCATAACGGGAGGGGCTGCTTCAGAGAAGCCGGCACAACGCTGCACCCGGACAAGACGCGCTTGGTAGGTTTCAAGCGACCGAACCAGGGCAAGTGCATGGGCGCCGACGATGATGGGCCCGACGAGCCGGGCACCTTCGAGTTCCCGGGTCCACCATCCACTGGGCGAAGAGCCCTCAACCCCCAGGTTCCTAGGCCGCGGCGAAAACGCCCGATTCGGAGGCGCCCGAAGACGCTGAAAACCATCGGACGCGGCATCGGGTCCGGTTGCCGACGCGTCGTGGGGAGAGCTGGCCGGCCGTCCGGTCCGCACGAGCGACGCGACAACCTACGGGTCGAACATTCGTACCCGTGTGTGTGCCGCTAAGGAGTCAGTTGAGCCCCAAAAGCTTGCGTATCTCGTTTGGTGTTTACACGGTGCTGCGTAAACATGTACTTCGTTGACTCTTACGCAAAGGGTATGGCGCGCTATAAGTAACCGAGGCATCGGAGTCCCGAAAGGATCCGCTCGATATCGTCATTGATGGAGCTCGTACTTGTGTCTATGGTCATCTCGGGAGCGAGTGGTTCCTCATATGGATCGCTTATCCCGGTGAAGTTGGGGATGTCTCCTGCCACCGCTCTAGCGTAGAGACCTTTGGGGTCACGCTCGAGGCACACTGCGACAGGCGTGGCCACATAAATTTCTACAAATGTTCCTATCGCTACCCTGACGGCGTCGCGCGTGCTTCGGAAGGGGCTTATGGCAGCGACAACCACGAAGACTCCGTGCTTTGCCAATAGTCTGGCTACGAAGGCGAGTCGAATGACGTTGGCGTCGCGATCTTCGCGAGAGAAACCGAGACCCTGCGAAAGGTGCGAACGCACGACGTCGGCGTCCAGGAGCTCGACGCTTCGGCCAAGAGCGGCCACGCGTTCGCGCAGGACTTTGGCGAGCGTGGACTTGCCTGCGCCTGGCAAGCCAGTTAGCCAAACAACCACACCTTCGCGAAGTGCGGGCGGGGACATGCGGCTAGGTCTGCGGTTGCATCGTCAAACTCAACCGAGCGCTCGCAGCTCTGCCAGTTGCGGGTCCAGCGCAACCGCGCTGCGGAGTGAATCGAAGGCTGCCGTCAAGTCCCCCGATTGCTCCATCGCAAGGCCCAAATTGAAGTGCGAGCGCGCGTGTGGGTTGCAGCGCTATCGCGCGACGCATCCATTCGGTCGCTTCGGGAAGACGCCGGATAAAAAGATATGTCATGCCCAGGTCGCTGAGCGCCGCGTTACGAGGAAAGAGCCGCGCACCTTCGACGGAGTGCGGGAGCGCTTGCTCGTACTGGCCGCAACAAAGCAGGTGCTGAGCGCGCCGCAACACGTGCTGGTGGCCCCCATGAGTCGTGCGACGGGACATGCGGCATACACTAGCCCACGACGGACGAGGCGCCGCATCGGCCGCACCCCAGATTGTGTTTACACACTAATGTGTAAACTCCGGACCAATTTCCATCACGCAAGTTCACGCAAGGTCGCGTCGCAAAAAGCGTTTGGGTTCTGCTCAAAGGCTCGACCGTCATCTCCCTAGGATGCGGCATGGCAACGGGTTTTGCGCGAGTTGCAGCCCACCGCACGTCCCACCGCGGGGCTTCCAAGCGGACGCTGGGGACGCCGGCGACCAGTAGAAGACGTCTTCTCAAGGGGCGAGTCAGTCGACCGCACGCCTTGTTCCGCCCACTGGGCAGCGAAGATAAGCGGTGGCGAGTTCTACGCCGTTTTGGCGCGAGAGGCCGCGCTGTCTAACGATTCGGTCTTGTAGACACCGTTCGCTTCGTGGCGCCGCAGGTTCGCTTCACGCGCCGGGAGAAGCTTTGCGCCAGGCCTCGCCTCAATCCGCTTCCTCGGAGCGGCGAACGATCGCGCTGCGTTGCGGAGATGGGTCACGTCTTGGCGCGCGTCTTAGGCTTCGGCTGCACAATTTTCCCCGTCTTCCCCTTTCGTTTTGAACGCGTCGAAGGCAGCGCACGAGTGCTTTGCGTCGAGCGTGGAAGCGTCACGTCGAAAGTGGTGACGGTGTCCGTCGAAGCAGGCGGCCCGCCGCTCAATCTGTCGCCGCCAAGGTCGAGCGTGGCAGAGGTGTGCGACACCTCTACGGGCACCGGTGCTCGCGACGAGCTGGGGCTTCGCCGCCAAAACACCACCGGCGCAACGTCTCGAGCCTAGGCCGATCTCGTCGGCGGTCTGCACCCAGCTTTCGCCCCGGTCGCGTCAAGATCGCGTGAAGTCGATGATGCGGTCCTTGAGAGCTGGCTCGAAGCGCTTACCCCGAGCGGGCTCGTGAGAGGCCAGGGCTGCGCAAAGCGACGATGCGTGTCGGCCACTCAGTGCATGCACCCGAGCACCGGATCATCCTCACGTCAGGACGGGACCGCGCGAGACCTTGCACACGATGTCCGTTTACACGGTGACCTGTAAACCCGAACATCGTTGTTTCATTTGCGGCAATGGATCTATAAGTGCTCGGGCGCTTCGGGATGATACCAGTGACAGTGCCTATATTCGGCACACAGATGCAACACACGGTTTACAATTTTCAGGAGGTTTCTCAATGCGCAGGCCTGTCATTACTCGTTTGAGCGCCGCGTGCGTCGCTGCCGCGGCAGTGACGGCCTCGGCCAATGCCTCCGCAAACTTCTTCGGGGTAATCGAGAGCTCGAATATCTCGAACGGCGACGCCAGCGATGGCGAGTTCACGTTCATCAATACGACGGTTCTCCACTCCACATGCAACGTTCTTACGCACACTTTCGTAACTCACGAAATGTGGTACCTGACGAACCCAGGTGCATCGGATTGGGTCGAGGTGGGCTTCAGGGATGGCGAAACCGCGGGTGTAGGTTGCGTCAGCGACCTTATTTTCTGGGCGGACAGCCGACCAAACGGGGGCGGGTATCACGAACACTATTTCAGCAATAGTTGGACGCTGGGAGATTGGTTCGCGATGCAGATCGCGTCGGATGGATCTTGCGCGTGGTCCGTGGAGCTGGGCGGCCTTAACCTGGGCGCCTCGACCGCGAATTGTCCCGGGACGAATAGGATTCTCGAGGCCGGGATCCAAGCCAGCAACCAGGGAACGGGATCCGTTCGGGGTTTCTTGGATGGATGGGAGGAGCAAAATACTTCTGAGGTGTGGTCCGGAGGCTGGGACGGCGTGTCAGACCCCAGTGGGCTCTTTCAGAGTAACCCACCCAATATTGAATTCTTGAGCAGCAGCGAAACTGAGGAGACGCACAATGAGCCGTTTTAGACAATGCATTCTGGGCGCGGCGGCGATGACGGTCGTCGCCGGTTGTTCTGGCTCTGAGCGCGGCGCTCCCGAGGCGTTGGCGTCTCAAGGGCAGGCCCTTACACCCGCGAGCGTGGCATTGATACCGGCGACCCTTTCGGATACGGGGAAGCCCGTGAGGACCAACACGGCCCCGGTGATGCCAGTGTCCGGAAGCGCGAGCGCAGCGCAGCCGTCCTTGGGAGACCCGAACGAGCGCACGAAGCTGCGCGGCATAGCGTTGGGAATCGCGTCGGCTGCGGGCGTATCGGCACCGAAAACGATGCATGTGGTCGCGGCTTCGGATCATCAGGCGGCGGAGAGCATCGTGAGCGGCGCGGTTATTCACGACCATGCGCCCGTCTACGTTGTAAAGATGACGGGAGGCCCCTTCACCGCGACGCAACATCCGCCTGGGATCGCCGCGGCGCAGGGCAACGTTCTTACCGTCACCATCGACGTAGCAACCCATCGCGTGACGGACGTCGGGTACGTTGACGCGGAGCCCGACTTGACTTCGGTCGCCTCCTCCCCCGTCGATCTGTTGGCTCCATAGAGCGGTCCCCGTGCGTGGCGGCGGTATAGCGGTGCCCTTGTCGAAGGGCTCGGCGTCCGTGGTCGCGCCGGAATTGCGCCCAGAAATCTGAGTGCCATAAGTCCGCAAGCGACGGACTTGGGGCCCGTGGCGGCGGCGGTCATCCAGTGCTGTAGGCGGAGGTTGCGGTGCGCTTATTCTAATTTAGGGGCGGTTCCGTCTTCCGTCGCTCTCTGCCTCGCTGATCGAGAACAACGGGCGGTTTCCTTCGGTCTCGCACGAGGCATCATCGCGCGATGATCGACTCTGGCAATACGCGCGACCCGTTGCTCATAGTCTTGAATGCCCTGAAGGAATGCACCAGCACGATGCGGCAGCTCGCGTCCGCCATGGAGAGGGCCGAAAGTGGCTCCACGCGAGGGCCACGGACGCGCGACCGTCCGCTGCCAGCGGGCATGACGGCGTGGGTGAGCGCCGAGGACGTGGTGCATGCCGTGGGCTGCTCCCGCTCGAAGGCGAACGAGTATCTCCGCGCGCCAGCGGGCCGGACAGTGGGAACCCTTGCGACCGTGGTAGCGCGCTGCACCGAGTTGGGAGCGGACGGCGCGGCGGTCATTCGGCGACGCCCTGCCCCGTCACATTGGGAGCTGCTGCCGGCACTGCCGGAGCCGTGGAGCCCGGCGGGGGCACGAGATGCGCGAGCAGGTCGTTCTGTGCGTCAATCGCGGGATTCACGAGGTCGCGGTCCATAACGGGCGGGCCTGCCTTGCGGCCGAAGGCGTACTGCCAGAGGAGGACGGGGGCGCCAGGGTCGACGGTCGGCGCCAGCGTCTGCTGCCACGCCTGCGGCTCCGTCACTTGGAGGAGGGGGCGGCTCAGCCAGAGGCCGCCGCACGGGACGGCGTTCGCAATGGCGCGGGCGAGCGCGGTCCACGTCACGGCATCGCCCGGGAGGCCGTAGACGCAGGGTACGAACGTGAGTATACGCACTTGCCGCGCCGAGGCCCGCGGCCCAACCGGTGTAGTAATCGGCCGACATGCGCGAACGGCCGCTACCCTCGACGTCAAGGAACACCATCACGGCGCCACATTGATCGGCCAGATATTGTTCGCGGAAGGTTTTTATGAGGTCGAGCGCGTTGGCGGCACCATCGGCCTGGCCGGACGCCTCGGTCCCGCCAACGTCGTTGGTCTGACGCGCGATAGGGAGCACGCGGATGCCAGCCGCGGCCAGCACCGCATCCTCGAGAGCGTGTCGGTACTCGACGCTGCCGGTCGTCTGCGGGCTAGTGAAGTACCGCCCCCAGAAGAGGGGCGCCTGCCCCATCGTATCGGTCGCGCTCTTGATGAGCGCGGGGGTAACGGGAAAAGCTGTGTCTGCTCCAACGATAGACATGGCGGCGATGACCCCCGGCGGCACGCATGGCAACGTCCCTGCGGCCGGGACGGCCTTAACAACGAGTCGCGAATTCGATCCATAGTCATTTCGCGCGTCCGCCACCGGCTTCATCGGTGATGAATGCGCGAGCTCGGTAGTGCGCAAGGGCGCTCGTTGGGCCCACCGCTCTTCGGCGACGCGTGGCCTCACGCGAGCCCATCACACGCACTGCTTGGCGCAATGTGTATGAGAGGCGTGTTGCCATTAACCCCGAGGCGCGCGAGCCTGCGCACGGACGACTTTTTGGTGAATGGTATTCGCTGATGTCGAGCGGGCTATCACCGCGTCAGAGCGAGAGTGAGACACGAAACGGTCGAAGGAGGTTTGCCATGACTGCGAAGACTACTCCTCACATGAGCGCATCCGGGCCCGCGAGATTCGGCGCAGATCCCGGCACGGTAGCACTACAACTCGGTCCACTCGCGCCGTTGGTCGGCTCGTGGCAAGGAACCGGGTTCAACGCGATCTGGCGACCCGACAATACTCAGCCGCCACAGAACAGCGCGATCAGGCGCTTTCTGGAGCTGAACCTGACCAACGATTCGATCAAGTTCGAAGCCATTCCTGGGGTCGTGCCGAATCGTGGGGTAGCCAACCAGCCCGACATCAACCTGTTCGGGCTGCACTACCTGCAGCGCGTCAGCGACGCCGACGCGCCTCCGTTTTCGACCGCCGGCAGGCGCTTCACATCGAACCTGGGCTCTTCATGAGCGTTCCCGCGAGCCTGGTGAACCCCGACGGAGCTGCACCGCCGGCAGGGGCACAGATCCCCGCTAGCATCGTTCGGCTCGCAAGCATTCCACATGGTGTGTCGTTGCTGATGCAGGGGCCAACTCCAAGCGCTACGCCGGTGCCCGGAGCCCCGAACATTCCGGCCATTTTCCCCATCCCCGAGCTACCGGCATTCGCACCGCCCGCAGGCGCGCTGGGGCTCGGCATCCAGCCAACCGATATCCCGCCGCCCGGCGGGGATGGAAAGGAGCACATCGTCCCGGAGGTCAGCGTGGCTGCTTCCAGCTGATATCGTCGGCACGCAAAGCAACGGACCGTATCCACCGCAATTTCAGGGATTCATCAACGATCCGAACTCCATCCTGCGCAGCGCAATCGCCAACCAGACTATCCTCGGCACGATCACGATCCAGCTATCGACGGCTGCAGTCACGAACTCTATCGGGAACATCCCTTTTCTCGGCCTCCCGAACGCGGCGCAGGCCCAGAATCCAGTTAACCCGAACGCGTTCGTATCCTCAGCGAGGGCGACCTTCTGGATCGAGTGGGTGCGCGACGATGGGCGGCACCCGGGAAACCGGCCACCCTCACTGCCGGGCGGCGGCGCGAACCCGATTCAACCCTTCCCGGGCCAGCCGACATTCCTCCAACTTCAGTACTCCCAGTTGTCGATACTGATCTTCAACGGGGTCCTCTGGCCGCACATCAACGTCGGGACGTTGACGCTCGCCGCCGGATAGGGCAGAGAGCCTGCGTCCACGTCGAGCGCAGCCGTCGCGTTCGCCACGACAGGTCTCCACAATGACTACAAGCGCTCCGTGTAACGACGCTCGCTCGCGTGTGGATGCAAAATGTAGCTAGGACGAGGGTGGTTTCTCCACTGCGGATCCTCCGTTCCGTGTCACGGACAGCCGCCTTAAGGACGGCAGTCTTGATGCAGGTGCTCGCCACAGTTGCCACAGGCGGAACAGCAAAGCACTCCGCTATTGCCACAATCCGCGCACACCGCGGGAACCGGGGAGATCATGCACGAATGCCCCAATCCACACTCCCCGTGGAGGTGCACACCGATCCTTGGCCCAAGCCATTCTCCCGGGGCGCCATTCTCTGGGTGCAAATTCAGGCTGGGAGCCCGATCGCGACAACGCGATCAGCCAGAGCTTCAAGTCGGCAAAGCGGCCCCCACGGAATCCTTCGGCATTCACGTGGGCCAGGTCAGGCACGCGACTTGCTTAAGCCCACTCGCTTTCCAATCCTTTCACTGACCCTTGGGGGTCTCATGCGACGATTCCCAAGAATCCTGGCGAGCGACAGCGCAGTTTACGGTGGGCAAGCGCGACGGACGGCGGTGACGCTGGGAGCGCAACGGACGCTGCCGATAGCGGCGGCTGATACAGCGCCGAGTGCTATGGTTCAACTCGCGGCTGACCGGGGGCGCTTCTATGACCGCGCGCCCGTCCTGTCGGGGAGGTGACCTTGCGCCTATTCAATTCTGCTTCTCTATTGGGGTTGGTGCTGGCTTTTTGTTCGGCCTGCGGCGGCCGTACGTCGCACGACGGCGACCGGCTCGTATCGTCGTTCGGTGAAGGCTCTGGTTCGGCAGCCTCGGCAGCGATGCGAGACGCCGATGCGGCCGACGCAGCCGACGCGACCGCGTCCCAATCGTGCGGCGGATCCGTGTGCAGTGGGGTCTGTACGGATCTGACCGCGGATCCCAGTCATTGCGGTGCATGCACGACGGCCTGTGCGCCGGGCCAGCTTTGCGCGAGCGGCGCGTGCGTCGCAACGTGCAACGTCGGCCTTACTGCATGCGGCAGCGGATGCGTCGACCTCTCGCTGGACCCATTCCAATGCGGCCACTGCGGGAACATGTGTGCGCCGGGTCTGGTATGTATGGGCGGGGTTTGTGCCTGCCCAGGCTCGCACGGCGCCATGTGTGGCAGCGCATGTGTAAACCTAGCCAGCGACCCGAACAACTGCGGGGTCTGCGGGAACGCATGTGTTGATAACGAGCCCAACGGCCACACCGGCCACTGGCTCGGCGACGGCAGCCCCGACCTCTCCCCAGGTATCAACTGCTCGCCGGGCCCTCCGCCAACTCCAGTCAGCGCCGGGACAGCGGCCATGGCCATACCGTTCGGCTGTGCCGAGGGCATCTGCGTGCTTTTGGGTGGCGTGAGCACCAGCACTGTAGATCCAGGCGGAGTCTGCTGCCCGCGCGGTTTCTCCGCCTGCGGTTCCCAGTCGTGTGTGGATCTGACCGCGGACGACTTGAACTGCGGCGCCTGCGGCGTCGCCTGCCGGGGGGGCGCCCACTGCACCGCGGGAAGGTGTGCGTGTCCCGGAGGCCTGGCGTACTGCGATGGCGCTTGCATCGACGCCCAGGCGAGTGTCGCAAATTGCGGCGCGTGCGGAGCCACGTGTCCGGTCGGCGCTACCTGCATCGGAGGGACCTGCGTTCTTAGCTGTCCTGCCGGCCAATTGCAGTGCGGGAAGAGCTGCGTGGACCTATCAAGCTCGAAGGACCACTGCGGTTTTTGCGATGAAGCTTGCAACGGCACGTTGATCTGCGTGCAGGGGAAGTGCGGTTGCCCGCCCGGGCTTAGCGACTGTTTCGGCTATTGCGTAGACCTGACCTCAAGCCCGGACAACTGTGGCAGCTGCGGACTGGCATGCTCCGAGGGTGGCGCTTGCAGCGGAGGTGCATGCCCATGAATCGGTCTGGACGAAAGCACTTTGACGCCAAGCTCGAGTAGCTCTCCGCGGATCCTCTCGGCGCCCCAGAGTCTGTTCGCAGACGCCATCGACCGGATCAGCGCGGCCGTCTCCGGAGCGAGGCGCGCCGCGGGGAGCGTTCGGCTCCCCCACCGCCAGAGAGCCTTGAAGCCGGCGCGGTGCTACCGAAGAAGGGTCTCAGGTTGGACGATCCGCAGCATGTTCCTCCAGGTCGGCGTGATGGTAGCGAGCGCGACCAACACGATCCGGTCCAACCGCGTTCCGCGCGAAGGCGACCGAGCGTTTCAGCACGGCGAGTTGGCGTCGCAGCAAGGCGATCTCCGCGAGCAAAATCCGACGAGGGCGAAAGATATACGCCACGGTGTCGGCAAGCACGAGCACAGCTTGGAGCATGGGCGCGCGAAGCTAGTGCCAACATCCCTGAATTGCCCGTCGATCCGAGCAGTAGTCATGACGGGTTCTGGATTGGGAACCATCGTACTTTCTCGCAACAAACTCGGCACGTTTGTCACGCGCAAATCGGGGGACCGGATCCGCTACGCGCTCCTCTGGTGTCTGTCCGCTGCGAGGCCACGTGAAACGAACTCTTCGCCACCACAGGGAACACCCACGCACTATCGAAAAGCCACCACAGACGTGGCAGAGCCGACCTCTCTCCAGCCATGCGCGACGTAGAGATACGATCCCCCGCTTAGGTCGTAGAGCACAAGGCTTCCACCGGCATCGTGCGGCCTGCTGTGCCTTCGTCTCGCGGGATACCCTACGCGTTGCCGCGCGGCGCGGACACGCGTGCCTGTAGACCGTGTCTGTTTACAGAGTAGCATGTAAACTCCAAGTTTGTTGATTCCCGTCCGAAAAAGGATTTATTAGATGCGCAGGAGCTTCGGATACTAAGTTTGACACTTGGATTTGTGGTCTGAGCGGCGTGTCGACGGGGGTCCGGCGGCATCCCCCTGGCTCCCCAACGCTGAGGCCAGCGGCATATGACTTCAATCCATTTGTGCGTCGGGCCCCATAGCGCAATTAAGGGGCGTGGAAAATGAGAAATCCATCATTTGGCGGGATCTTTCGCCATTCGTGCGGTGAGTTGCGGCCGTCGCAATATTTGGGTGAAGCTCCAGACCGCACTGCTCGAAGCCGAACCCGAATCGCTTCCAACACCGCTAGGGCCTGCGCTCACTCCGGCCCTTCGCGCCGGCTCGTGAGCGGGCACAAAGCGAACGTCGCAGAAGCGACCTCGGCCGCAAATCCGCGACGTACATATTTTAGCGAGCCAACACGGGACACCTCGAAAAAGCCTGGAATCCGCGGGGTGCGTTGGGTCCGCGTACGCCTTAGGGCGTATCGACTGGCCTTCGGGACTGGGCGTAGATTACCCGCACAGCTCAACGGGTATCAGGGGCTGCGAAGTGTCAAGCCGCGCTGATTGACGGGCGGCAGGGTCCGGGGGGGGGCATGCAAACCGACGAAAGAACAGATGGCAGCCACTATCTCGTCGTCGAAGACAACGAGCCGTTCGCGCGAACGCTCAGAACCAAGCTTCGGCGGTGGGGAGAGGCCACGATCGCCCAGAACTACGATGAGGCGGTCGGGATGATTCGGGGCCGAGACTACTCGGCAATCTTCGTGGACGTCTGGCTTCCAGGAGGTTCAGGTCTCGACGCACTGAAGATATTTCGGCTCCTCCACCCAGGAACGCCGGCCATGGTGCTGACCGGGCACTTCGAACACGCGCACGCGGTATCGGCGTGCGCTCTTCGTGCGCAATATGTGGTCAAGCCGATCTCGCTGGCGGCCATCGAGGCGTTCGTCACTCGGCCTACATCATTCGACAAATCCATGGCAGATACGCTTGACCAATGGCGGGTACGCTACCACCTGTCCGGCGCAGAGGTGGACGTTCTAGAACATGCCGCATGTGGAGATTCCATTGAAGCCATTGCAGAAGCACGAGGAACCGCCACATCGACTCTTGTTACCCAACTCGGAAGCGCTTGCCGAAAGACGCGGGATGACTCATCCGGCAAGATGATTGCGCGACTATTGCGGGAGGTCGCTGGACAAGCGTCAGCCTGCGCGGAGTTTCCGGTACGAGGGCGATCTGGCTTATTTGCCGTTGCGGCAAAGCCGCCGAGTGCGTCCCATCTGAGCAAACGGGAACGCGACGTGGTCACGCGTCTCAGTCTGGGTCACTCGAACAAGGAAATTGCATATGACCTTGGAATCGCAGACGCGACGGTCCGTACCCTATCGCGCCGCGCCGATGCGAAACTCGGAAGCGCTGATGGGCGTGCTCCCCTCAAGGTAGGGTCGAAAAAAATCGATGCCGATTGAGACTCACTGAGCCCTGAGAGCGTGCGTCACCCGGCTGCGGTTCACACAGTAGAGTCTGCCGAGACCATTCTTAAATCAGTGACCCCGAACTGCGGCGCATCATCGAGGCGATCCTCTTCCCGACGGTAGCCGGCGCGGTCCTTGGGGCGGCTATTGGCGCAGGCTTAGGCTTCGTCGCAGGGTGCGTCGCTGTCGTCCTTGTTGCGAAGCAAGAGAATGGCCCCGAAGGGCCCGAGCTTGTCGGCTGTATGGTAGGGCGCCATGACGGTTCACGCCGAAGAAATTCGTCTCCCCCCGGAATGTTGCTTCGGCGAGAGCCGCGCGAGGATGGATCCAGATGACCTCGCGCGCAAGGCGAAGGTATCGCGGGCTGCGATTGTCTACATCGAGAGCGGCGTGAGCGATAATGACGTCAGGCCCTCCACGGTTGCGGATGTTGCTGCAGCGCTGGAGACGTCTCCGATGATTCTGTTCGTTGGTGAGGCCGATGTTGAGGCGCTGATATAGGATGGTTAAGGAACCCGAGACCCCTCCAGGGGATCACGTCGAACCTCGACGAGTCCGCGTCGAAGGCAATGGCCCACCTCCCTCATGCCCCGCATGAATAGTATCGCGTGCGACGCGGCCTCGTCGAGGGTCTCACACCGGGTCATCGTGTCTTGGCCTAGCGCGAGCTGGGACCACAAGTAGTTGCGCCCCTCCACGTCCGGTTCGATGTGCGCGAACGACGGGATCCCCCGACCCGCGCCGAAGCCCAGCTCGAACCGCGCGGCTAGCGACGAGGTCATGTTGCCCAGCGCGCGATCTCCACCGACGACCTTGCGCCGCGCGATGTGGAACACCGCGCAGGCGGCCCCCCCTCGATCGAGGAGGGTTGCGCGCTCTGTTGCTACAGTCGTGCGACCGATCTCGATCTTCAGCCCACGCAGAGCGTCCCGGATCCGGGTGTACCCCGACCCCGGATTGTCGCCCGCCAGTTCGAGCACGAGCTCGAAGATATCGGTCGCTTTGCGGGGCCGACACCTTGCGAGCGCTCGAGCTGTCGTACTTCGGCGCGGCAAGCCGCCGAAACCTGGCGAGGATCGTTTGCGCGCGCACGATCTGGCGGCAGCCCCTGCGTCCGTCGCGAAGTTCCGGCGCGGCCATGCGGCTAGGTGTTCCGCCGCATCGTCAGCTTGAACCCAGCGTTCGCAGCTCCCCGAGCCACGGCTCGTAGTTCCGCCAGCGTTCGACAGAGCTGCGATAAATCGGCTGGCGCGCCTGCCACACGCTCGCAGTTTTCACCGCACCGGGGTTGCGCTCGGGCCGCAGACAGGCCTCGTCCCAATCAAGACCGCAGAACGCCACGAGCCTTCGCGCGGTCTCTTCCGGCACGGCGGTCGCATCTTCGTAGTCGACCTCGTGCAGTCGTGTGGAAGGAAGCACCGCGCGCCAGTGGTCCATCAGGCGTAGATACTGGCGGTAGTAGAATACCAAGTCGCCGCGCTCACTCGCGAACCCAAAGTTCTCGGTGAAATGCGTCATGTAGATGGAGAGGCACGTGTCGATCGGGTTGCGCCGGCAGTGAATGATGCGGGCGTTCGGCAAGAGGAGGTGCACCAGGCCGATCCAGAGAAAGTTGAACGGCATCTTGTCGGTCACCCGCAGCGCGCGCGGGCCGATGCCACGAAGCACCCCGAGGTAGCCTGCTCGGACCTGCTCCGCATTCTCGGCCGACTTCTCGCTCGGAGCGTCCCCCCACGCCGCCCCCAACCGGTTCCAGTAGACGAGCTCGCCGCCGCCTGCAACCCTTGGATGGCTCGAGACGATGCGCTCGACGAGGGTGGTGCCGGAGCGCGGCATCCCGACGATGAGGACAGGCGTCTCGTCGCCGCCCGCCATCCTCGCATGGCGGATGAACAGGTCGCTCGTGAAACGAGCCATTATTCGATCGACTCGCCCCTCAAAGCGGCGGACGTCGAACGAGGAGAGTGTCCGACGAATCCGGTTGGCGGCCTCGAACTGCTGGATCGCGCACGCATAGTCTTTCAGATCATCGAGCGCCTTGCCGGCCGCGAAATGGAGCGTCATTCGTAGACGGTCGGAGCCGCCGCCAGCCTCAAGGCGCGCGAGGATCCGCGCGAGCAGTGGCCGGTCTGCCTCCGTCAACCGCATCGAGGACACGAGCCCCTGGTAGGCCGCGGGCTGCCTCGGGGCGAGAGTCAAGGACCGTTCGAAGTGCTCCACCGCCTCGTCGAAGCGCCCGCTGTAGCTCATGACTTGACCAAGCACGAGGTGGGCTTCGGCCCGCCACCGGGAGGGCTCGCCCGTCGAAGCCTCTCGTGCCAGAAGCAGCTTCAGCCGGTTCTCGGCTTCGCCCGCCTGATCCAACGCCACAAGAGCCTTGGCCTCGCAAAGGCGCCCGAAGGTCGTCTCCGGCGCGGCCGCGCAGGCACGGGAATACGCTGCCGCCGCTTCTTCCCGCGTCGCCTCCCGCATCAGGATGTCGGCAATCCGCTCATGCGCTTCAGCCAGCTGCGGGTCCAGCGCAATAGCTTGGCAATACGACTCGAAGGCCGCCGTGACGTCTCCCGATTGCTTCATAGCGAGCCCCAAATTGAAGTGCGAGCGTGCGCGCGTGGGCTGCAGCTCAATCGCGCGGCGCAGCCATTGGATCGCCTCGGGGAGACGCCGGGTGAAGAGATACGTCATGCCAAGATCACTGAGCAGCGCCGGATTGCGAGGAAAGAGCCGCGCCCCCTCGACCAGTGGCGCGAGCGCTTGCTCGTACTCCCTGGCACGCAGCAGGTGCTCAGCGCGCCGCAACACACCCTCTGCCGTGACCATCGATGCAGTCGGGATCGCCCCGGCTCTCTTCGCTGTGGATTGTGGGCTCCCGCAACAGCCTTTGAACTTGCGGCCGCTGCCGCAGGGGCAGCGTTCATTGCCCCGTGGGGTCGCGCGACCGGCCATTCACCTCACTCTAGCCTATGACGAGCGGGGGCGTCCCGCGGCCCGCACCAGGCTGCTGTTTACACATTAATGTGTAACCACGTATACAGTTGACTCTTCCGTAAAAAGCCCATCAGCAAAAACATGTAGAGGTCCGGCCACGCTTGAAGGATGCAGACAGTCGGCACGGATTGTTGCTTGCCTTGCTGCCGGGCGAGTACGCGGACTTGCACACCGTGCCTGTTTACGTGATTGTCTGTAAACCAGAGAATCGTTGATTCCCGACCGACAAGGGACGTATACATGTGCCGAAGCTTCCGGATATCGGCACGGACGGTGTCTCGAGTCGGCACGCAAGTGCGACGTAGGGTTCCCACTTTCAGGAGGTTTTGTCCATGACCAGGCCTGTTGTTACTCGGTTGTGCGCCGTGTGCGTCGCTGCTGCAGCAGTGACTGCATCGACCAATGCCGCTGCTTCGACGCACTTCTACGGGATAATCGAGACCCCGGATATTACGAACAACGACGCCAGCGACGGCGAGTTCATGTTCATCAAAACGAACGTACTCCACTGCACATGCAACATTATCGACCACAAGTTCGTAGACCATGAGATGTGGTACTTAACTAACCCTAGTGGGCCTGATTGGGTTGAGGTTGGCTTCATTGACGGCACAACCGTGAATGATCTTTCATGCGTCCATGACGAAATATTCTGGGCAGACAACCGACCTGGCGGCGGGTTTAACCAACACTTTTTCACCAATGGTTGGACTCTTGGCGATTGGTATGCAATGCAGATTGCGTCGGACGGATCTTGCGAATGGTCCGTGACGTTGGGCGGCGTCAAATTTGGTGACTCGACGGCGAATTGTCCAGCATCAGACAGGATTCTAATGGGCGGAATCGAAGCCACTGACCAACCTACCGGGTCCGTCCAGGGCTTCCTAGAGCATTGGGAGGAGCAGAATAGCTCTGAGATCTGGCATGTTGGCTGGGACGGTGTGTCGCCGCCCAGCAATGGGCTTGTTCATGTTACTGCGCCAAATCCAAATATTAAATTTTCGACGACATTCGGGCCAAGCAGCACCAACACCGAGGAGACGTTCAATGAACCGTGGTAAACTATGCGTTCTGAGCGCGGCGGCAGTGGTGGTTGTGGTCATCTCGGGTTGTTTTGGATCTGAGCGAAGCGCTCCTGAGGTGTTGGCGTCCCAGACGCAGCCCCTTTCCCTTGCACCCGCAAATGTTGCACTCATACCGGCGACCCTCTCAGATGCAGGAAGGCCGGTGCGGACGGATACGGCTGCAGTAATGCCAGCGTCGATGCCCCCGGCTGCGGGAGATGCGAACGCAGCGCAGCAGGCCTTGGGAGATCCGAACGAGCTCAGCAAGCTGCGCGGTATAGCGTTGGGAGCCTCGTCAGTTGCGGGCGTGTCGTCACCGAAGACGATGCATGTAGTGGCCGCTTCCGATCGTCAGACTGCCGAGAGCATTCTTAGTGGTGCGATCATCTACGATCGTGCGCCTGTGTACGTAATAAAGATGACGGGAGGCCCCTTCACGGCGACGCAGCATCCGCCTGGAGTAGCCGCCCCGCAGGGGAACGTTCTTACCCTCACCCTAGACGCCGCGACCCATCGCGTCACGGACGTCGGGTTTGTTAACGTGGAGCCGGACTTGAGTCAGATCGGCCCCCTCACTGTGGATCTGTCGGCCCCATAGAGCGAGCCCGCTTGATGCCAGATGCACTGCGCTCCTATCAGCGCTCGCGCCCGCGGTTTGACCCGCTGCGTTCTTAGCTGTCCTTCCGGCCAAGTGCAGTGCGGGACGAGCTGCGTGGACCTGTCGAGCACGAAGGACCACTGCGGCTTTTGCGATGAAGCTTGCAACGGCACGCTGATCTGCGTGCAGGGGAAGTGCGGTTGCCTGCCCGGGCTGAGCGACTGCGCCGGCTATTGCGTGGACCTGACGTCAAACCCGGACAACTGCGGCAGCTGTGGAATGGAATGCTCCGGGGGTGGCGTCTGCAGCGGAGGAGCCTGCCTATGATGGCCGGTCGCGCGACCCCAAGGCGCCAGCGAACGCTACACGTGCGGCAGCGGCCGCAAGAGGTTAAAGGCTGCTGCGGAAGCCCGCAGGCCACAGCGAAGAGATCTTGGCAATGGCGTATCTCTTCAATGTGGGAGTTCGCCCCGCGGAAATTGTGCGTGCAGACTTGCTCTGGGATTGATGCGTTGGCATGTCCAGCTTAGGTGACTCCTCGTCTGCGTCTTTGGGTGCCGGCGCGAACGCATTGCGCATCGCGCACCGCCTCCTCGATGCCCGCCGCTATGCAGACGCGATCGCGCCGCTGAAGGAAGCGGCGCTCTTCGCGCCAAACGACCCCGCGATTCTGCGCCAGCTAGGCGTCGCGTGCCGCTTGGCACAGCGTCTGCCCGAAGCGATCGGCTGGCTGCGCCGCTCGATCGAGCTCGAACCGACGGCCCCGCGTGTGCACTTCGAGCTCGGCCTGGCCCTAGCGCTGGCCGGGAAAGAAGACGGCGCTCTCGCGGCCCTCCGCACGGCGACGGCGCTCGATCCGGAGCTCGCAGAGGCGCACGGCAAAGCGGCCAACATCCTGCGGCGCAGGAACCGTTTGGAGGACGCCGCGTCGTCCTACGAACAGGCGTTCAACGCGTCGCCGGCAAGTGTGTATGGCCTCCTCTGCAAGGGGCTGGCGCTCGGCACTGTGGGTCGAGGGATAGAGGCCGAGGCGCACCTAAAGGAGGTCGTCGCTCGCCCCCCGGCGAACGCTTCCGACGAGTACTGGCGCGTTGAGGCCGAGTGCACACGCGGCCATCTGCTTTCCGAGGCAGGGCGCTTCGGCGAGGCGGGGGCGGCCTTTGAGCGGTCGATCGAGCTGGCGCCGTGGCAGGCAACGACGGCGCACCTCGGACTGGTCAGATCGAAAAAGATTGCCGAAGACGACAGGCCCATCGTGGAGCGCGTCGTCAAGCGCCTCGGAGGCACTGACCTTACGGAACGCGAGCGGATGATTCTCCACTTCGCTGCAGGCAAGGCGTTCGACGATCTGCGCGACTACGGCGCGGCGATGGAGCACTTCGACGCCGCCAACCGGATAAGGCACAAGATCGCTCCGTTCGACCGAAACGAGTTTGCGGGTGGCGTCGAAGGGCTTGTCGCGCGGTTCACGCGCGACTTCTTCGCCGGGAACGCCGCCCTCGGAAGGGACGACGAGACTCCCGTCTTGGTCCTCGGCATGCCGCGCTCTGGAACGACGCTGATCGAGCGCATCATCTCGAGTCACCCGCAGGTCGGTGGGAGCGGGGAGCGTAGCTTTTGGAACGAGAACGCCCCGGCCTGGATCAACGCCGCGACGCAGAAGCTCGCCGCGGGAGCGGAGGGGCTTCGTGGTGGCTACGTCCGCCTGCTCCGCGGCATCGCCCCATACGCTCTCCGCGTGACCGATAAGATGCCGTTCAACTTCTTGTGGGTGGGCCTCGTGCACGTGCTTTTGCCCAAGGCACGCATCGTTCATTGCCGGCGCAATCCGGTCGACACCTGCCTCTCGATCTACTCGACCTGCTTCGCGCGACACTGGGACTTCGCGAGCGATCGCGGGGACCTCGCCGCGTTCTATCGGCAGTACGTGCGCCTCATGGATCACTGGCGTACGGTCCTCCCCGCCGATCGGATGATCGACGTAGACTACGAGCAGGCGGTCGCCGCGCCGGAGGAAACCGCGCGGCGACTCATCGCATTCTGCGGCCTCGAATGGGACTCCGCGTGCCTCAGTCCAGACCGCAACGCCGATGGCGTGCGGACAGCCAGTCGATGGCAGGCGCGCCAGCCGATCTACCGCACGTCGGTCGAGCGTTGGCGGAACTACGAGCCATGGCTCGGCGAGCTGCAGGGGCTTCTGCCGGGCGTAATAGTGCCATCCTGACCGGTGCCGTGAACCCATCGGCCTGCGCACGACCGCGAATGGACCAGCGCCGGCTTATTCGCATGCGTTCGACAAACACCGTTCGCCGTCCGCGGCGGGCTCTCAGCGGAGAGCCGGTAAGGGATCAGCGCCCGGTAGCGAGCTGAGGTGCCGGAAAGGATTCTTCTCGAGGAGCGCCCTGACGTCGCCGCGCTCGCACGTCTTGGTCCACTCCACTGGTGTGGGGGTCGAGCAGGCGATGCTCCGCGTCGGCAGCTTTTTGGCACACTACGGGATATGTGTTTACACGTTACTGTGTAAACATAGTGGGTGCCGGTGTGGGTGTGTGCCGTGGGGCACCTCGCCCGCCATGGGCTAGTATGAGGTGGATGCCCAGTCGCGCGACCCCCGGGCGCAGCGAATGCCGTCCGTGCCGCGGCGACCACAAGCCTAGAGGTTGTTTCCTAAGCCACCATCCACAGCGACGAGAGCCGGGCTCCCGTCGCGTTGCCACACACGGCGCTGTGCGAGCCTGGGCGAAACCGCTCCTATTGCGCCGCGCTGGGCAGCGGTCTACGGTGCGCGCATGCGCCTTGCTGCTTGGATCGCGGGTATCCCCTTCGCTGTACTCTTCGTCGGCGCCGTCGGCGCAGGGTGCGCCGACAAAAACGACGGCCCGTACATGGGGCCGTATGTCGGAGACGGATGCGGCGGCGGCGTCCAGTGCGGGTGCGATGCCGGCACCGCTGGGGACGCTGACGCGATGGGCGAGCAGTCAAATGGCACGCCTGCGGATTGCGTCGATGCCGGTGGTTTGTGTGTTGGCGGCGGTAGCGTCTGCGCGAAGCAAGGTCCCGAGAACACGTGCAGCTGCAACCCCAGCGGCGCCTTCTGCTGCCTGCGTTGAATTCATCGGTCACCAATCTGCATCCAGCTCGCACCCTGACTCCGCGTGCCTCAATTCAGACCGCAACGCCGATGCCGTGCGGCCGGTCAGTCAATGGCAGGCGCGCCCGGCGATCTACCAAACGTCGGTCGAACGCTGGCGGAACTACGAGCCATGACTCGGGGAGCTGCTGGGGCTTCTGCCGACGGGGCAATAGTGCCATCCGGACAAGCTTTTGACATGACAAGCCCTCTCCATACCGCCTTGCAGCACCACCGCGGTGGCCGACGGCTAGACGCCGAACGCTGTTGCCGTGAAGCTCTCGAAGCAGACCCGAGCTGCTCGGGGGCTGCCTTTCTCCTGGGCCTGCTTGCTCTCGAGGATGGCAAGCCCGCAGACGCGGTGCCCTGGCTTGCGCTGGCGGCGGAACTCGACCCGCGCAACCCGGCCTGTTACGTCAACCTGGGCGAAGCGCACCGGAGGCTTGGCCAGCTCGCTCCTGCGTTCAAGGCGTTGCTCCAGGCTATCGACTTTGGGCCATGGATGTTCGCGCCGGCATACAACCTGGGGCTCTTGCTCACCGATTGCGGCGCGCTCGAGGGGGCGGTGGCATGCTTTGAGCGCGCCATGCAGATCAAGCCGGGCCTGAAAGAAGCGAGTGAGCGACTTGCGACCGTTCGGGCGCTTCAGGCCCTGCGCCCAGATAGTTTGCCGCCCGCCGCAGGGATGTCGGCCAGTGTCCTCGTCGCGCTCGCCACATTGCAACTCAGGGCCGGCCACGCGGCGGCGTCGGTGGCGCTTTTGCGCCGCGCGCTGACACTGCAGCCGAACATGCATGTCGCCCTAGCGATGCTTGGGTCTGCACTCGGCGATCAGGATCGCGACGATGAGGCCATCGAGGCGTACGAGCGCGCCATCGAACTCGGGCCTTGTCCCCCTTGGCTGATCGCGTCACTCGGGAACGCGTGCTTGCGATCGGGCCGAGTGCGAGAAGCGATCGCCAGGCACCGCGAGGCCGCGGCCCTCGCGCCGACGGGGTCGAGCTTCCACAGTAGTCTCCTCTACGTCCTGCAGTTCGATCCCGTGTGCAACGCCCGAGAGTATCTGCGCGAAGCCCTCGAATGGGACGCACGTCATGGCAGGCCGTCCCAAGGAGCGCGCAACGGACATGAGAACGATCGCACGCCAGACCGAAGGTTGCGAGTTGGTTACGTCGGAGCGGGTTTCCGGCGTCACTGCCAAGCCTTGTTTCTCTTGCCGCTGCTTAGCAATCACGACCGCGACGCGTTCGAGATCTTCTGCTACTCGAACGACCGGCGCGTGGATGATGTCACGAAAAAGATAGGCGCGCTGGCAGACGGCTGGAGGGACGTGGTGCTCCTCGAGGACGACGCCGTCGTCAAGCTGGTTCGCGACGACCAGATCGACGTGCTGGTCGATTTGACCATGCATATGGAAGGCGGGCGCCTCCCGGTCTTCGCGAGAAAACCGGCCCCGATCCAGCTGACGTGGCTTGCGTACCCGGGCACGACCGGGGTCTCGGCGCTCCACTACCGCGTCACTGACCCGTTCTTGGATCCGCCCGATGCGGATACGGCGGCGTATTCGGAACGACTGCTACACCTACCTGATGCGTTCTGGTGCTATGACCCGCTGACCAGCAAGAACGCACTTGGTCCCCCGCCGCTACGTAGGGACGATAGATTCACTTTTGGGTGCCTGAACAACTTCGCCAAGCTAAACGAGGGCGTTATCGCCCTCTGGTCGCGCATCCTGAGAAGCGCGCCATCCTCACGTCTGATCTTGCGCGCGCCTGAAGGAAGCGCCCGACGACGCGCGACCGAGCTGTTCCAGTCGCTCGGCGTCTCGTCCGAACGCATCGAGTTCGTTGGCTACCAGCCTCGCCTCGACTACCTTGCGACCTACTACCAGATCGACGTTTGCCTCGACACGTTCCCGTACAACGGTCATACGACGAGCCTCGACGCGTTCTGGATGGGAGTGCCAGTCGTCACCCTGGTGGGCGAAACCGTCGTCGGTCGTGGAGGAATTTCCGTGGCGATGAACCTGGGTCTGCCGCAGCTCGTCGCCCACACACCTGACGACTTCGTGCGGATCGCCTCTGAGCTTTGTCACGCGCCGGACGACTTGGCGCACCTCCGCGCCGGCTTGGCTTCGCGTATAGAGGCGTCGCCGCTGATGAACGCGCCCCGTTTTGCAAGAAACCTCGAGGCGGCTTACCGGCGTGTGTGGAAAGAATGGTGCAGCCAGTCGTCACCCTGAGGTGGATCTCGCTTGGTCGCCAGGAGCATTAAGTGACAGACCTCTTCATCGCGGACGCCATTTGGTCGAATTTCACGCCGGATTGTTTCGACCGGCCGATGGGCGGGTCCGAGCTTGAAATAGTTCTGATTACTGAAGCTTTGGCGGCTGAAGGGTTGAAGGTCGTCGTTGGTTCCAGAGCTCAAGAATCGTTCGAACGTAACGGTGTCTCGTACGTGCACGTCAGTGAGGGCGCAAAGCTCATTGGACAGTCCAAATCTCTTTGGATTCAGCGAAATACCGCGTTCGCCAACGAGTTCTCAGGCCGGATTATCGTCAGAGTGACTGACCCCCGATACGGACAACCTTACGACTGGAATCTCTTGGCGCGCCCACAAACAACCCTCGTGACAGTCTCCGACTGGCAGAGAAAGACCTTCACATGCCCAATCGCGAATCACCAAACCATATACCCGCCGTGCCTCCCGATAAACAGACGCGAAGGACACGTTTGTGGTCCGAACTGGGTCTTTACAAGCCATATTTCGAAAGGGTGGCCGGCAACTCTCCAGATCTGGAAGCGCTTGAAGAAGGAAGGCCTAATCCCTCCTGGGAAGTTTTTGGTTGGACTCTTCCCAAGAGAACCGCTTCCCCCACCGGAACCGGACTGGGCGGAGTTCCAAATTAAGATGTATCCGAATCTGGTGACTCCTGACCAGATGCGTGAGGTGCTTGAGGACCCTACGACCGACGCACTATTTCAAGTCAACACGTATCCGGAGACATTCGGGATGGCGCAATGCTGGGCCGTTCGCGCGGGTCTTCCAGTTCACATCTTATGCAAAGCAGGACTCGCTGGACTGGCCGAATCTCTTCAGGGAGATGGGGCTACCGAGGATTGGTCTGTTTTCGTTCATGAAATCAAAGCGCACGTGAACGGGGACGCTTTTCAGCATATATATCTGGGAAATCTCCAGGACCTAAGCCCGAAAACGCGGGCTCGTAAATTCCGAGACGTGCTGGGTATCTAGGGTATCGACCACGGATTCCACGCTCGGAAGCATTGTTGTGTGCACCTTGCAATGGCGCGCACTCCCTGCGGGCGGAAAACCCGCTCGGCAAACCGTCGCTCCAGCCGGAAGCACTCGGAACGCCTTACTAGGTAACGACATGAGCTGAGTACTCCGAGAAACGGCCCCTTCTTGGGTCAGCAATCTGCACGGGGCCGCAACGAGCAGTGAACGTCGAGCAGGCCCCGAAAAAACCACCAACGTGGATGCCCACCCCGCGATAATAACGGGGCAGGCCGCCGCCCTTCGCGAAGCGAGCGACGATCGCAGCGAGGGGGCCCATTGGGTAGTGGCGGCTGTGGTGGCCAGAAACTGGATTCCGAGCCGATTGCGAGGCGAAATGGGCAAAGTCGGCCGTTGGTCAGCGTAGCCCAAAGGACGGTCCGATTCTGCGGTGACACCGACGACGGATCTGGGGGGAGAGTCGCCGCCGTGAACGCGATTGCTGCGACGCTCGCCGGCGCGTTGTTGGCGACCTTCCGCCCCCCCCAACCCCGCGTCATCCCGCGTCTGCCGCGATCGCAAACCCGCGGTCTGCGACGATTGCTTCAGCGATGGGCGGCGGCGTTGCCGCTTGCTTGATGGCAGACCGGTCCGAGTGCTTTTCCTCGGCGTTTCGGATCGTATCGGGGACGGTTGGAGGCGCGGGCGCGGCGCTTGGCGCCATCAGCACCCACCTTGGGCTTGTCGGCCTTGTCCGCGGCTGGCGCGGCCTTTTCGGCGCGTGTCGGGACGCATGCATCACGTCGCTCGCGCGGCTTCGGAACGACCTCGCGGCGCCAGGCGCTACGCGGTGCCAGCACCCCCGCGAACCTCGTCAAAGGGTACCGTGGGGGGCACGTGATCGCCGCCAGGCGGGCGAGAAACTCGACGCCCGTCATCACGCGGTACTTGCCGCGTTGTCCGCGGACGACGTACTTGAGCCGGTACGCCACGCGCCCCCCGGGCAGACGCCGGAGCCGTTCGAGCGACAGCGGCGGGCGAGCCGCGTACCGCAGGAGTCTCTCGCGACCGAGATCATCGCCCGCCGCGATCCGCACGCCCGCATGCAGGTTGAAGCCGTCGCGGTCGACGACGAGCGCGGGCGCGTCGGGGCGCTCCTTGTCCGCGCCATGCCCGTCGTCCTCCGCCATGTCGTCACGTGGCATCGTCGTCACGTTGCCGCGCCCCATGGCGATGGCCGCGCAGGCGTCGAGCGCGGTCTGCGCGGCGGGCTCGTTCGAGCGCGCTTCGAGCGGCGAGTCGTCCAGGTAGCCGTGGCGACGCAGCCACCCGATGGTTCGGCGCGCGGTGCGCTCGATTATCGCGTCGAGGTCGGCTGGGGTCGGCGCCGGAGCCGGATGGAACACGACGCGGCCGTGCGCGTCGCGCGCGAACACGCCGTCGAGAGCGACCAGATGATAATGGACGTGCAGGTTGACGCTCGAACCGCAGCGCTGCAGGAAGTTGACAGCGCCCCCTTGCGGAGCCTCGACGCCAATGCGCTTGGCGCGCGTGCGGTAGCTCGCGAACACGCTCTCGACGAAGATGCGGGCGACCGCGGTCAGCACGTCGCTCTTGAACGCGACGAGCTTGCGAAGCCCGTAGGGCAGCGTCAGCACGTACTGCCTCACCGGAACGTCCGGAACCACTCGGTCGACCAGGAACGCGGCGGTGTTCGCCATCCGCCTGCCCGTGCAGCTCGGGCAGAGGCTGCGGCTGCCGCAGGAGAAGGCAACGAGCAGATCGTGTCCACACGCTTCGCACGAGAGGCGAGTGAAGCCCCGGCTGAAGTCACCGCACGCCAGGTAACTGCGCAGCTCCTGCTCGACGTACCGAGGCAGCCCGCCGTCATAGTGCTCGCGGGCGTAGGTGAGGAAGCTTTCCAGGTTCTGGCGCACCAGGCCGTAGAGAACGGTCTCGGTGGGGCGGCGGGGCGCGTACGGGGCGGCGAGCGCGGCCACGGGGCGCTCCCCTTCGCCGATCGTGGGCCAACCTTGAGCGGCGAGATCCCGGCAGCTTGCACGCTGCGGGGCATGTCCGGGACGTTAGCGGGGTGGCCGGTGGACAGTGCGGCGCTCCCGCACCTTCTCGCTAATGCCTGTCATAAGAGTCCTTATCGAGGATATCTGACGCGGTGCTCCCGAGGGCGCGTCATGCCTTCGACGCGGGTGATAACCGCGGTGAGATATCGTCAAGTCTTGTGGATCGTGACGTAGCCATCAGGCGGCGTCCTTCTGCTCGATCTTCCTTGTTGTCTTCGTTCCCTTCTTGATTGTCCTGCTGTCGATCGCGTCCTCCCGCTCGACGCGTGCACCGTCGCGGAAGGCGACGCCGGCGGCCGCGAGGGGCAGCAGCTCGTGGCCGTTGAGGCGGCGCCACGTACGCTCCGCCGCGAGCAGCAGCTTGAAGGCCATCGCGAGTCCCGCCGCACGAGCGACCGGCGGGAGTCCTCTCGCCCCGACTTTGCTTGCGGCCAGAGACGGCACGCCGAACTCCCGCGCGCCGTCTCCAACTTCGTCTCCAAGAACTGGGTCGATTCGGGAGGACTGAGCAGGACTCGTGAGGACTCCCGCTCAACCCGAAACACGAAGGAAGTTCACCCGCCCCTAGCTCGCTCCTTGCGCGCGGGATGCTCGCCCATGTCTTGAAGCGTCTTGCGCACCGTGCGTCGGTCGAGTCCCGCGGCGCTCGCGATCCTCGAGATGTTGCCGCCGTACTGGCGGTACAGGTCTCGGAGATTGTCCCGCCATGCGCGCTGGATCCGGTCCTTCACTGAGGACGCCACGGCTTGCGCCGCCGGCGTCGAAGCAGCGCCCTGCTGCACACGCAGGGCGTGCTCGATTGCCTCGCGCCGGATGACGACCCCCTGTGCCTCGACGAGCACCTGCTCGAGGACGTGCTTGAGTTCGGGCATGTTGCCCGGCCAGGCGTACGCCTCGAGGACGGATAGTGCGTCGGGATCGACCCACGCGGCTGGAAGCCCGCGGTCCCGATGCAATTCCCCGCAGAGCTCGCGCGTGAGAAGTCCGATGTCCTCGCGGCGGTCGCGCAGGGCCGGAACCTGAAGGCGCACCCCGGTGATTCGCCGCAAGATGTCCCGCCGGAAGGTGCCCCGCCGGCACGCCTCGTCGAGGTCCGAGGTCGTCGCGGCGATGATCCGAACATCCACGGGTTGCGGCTTTCCGCCGAGCGGGCGCACGCGCTTGGTCTCGAGAACGTCGAGAACCTTCGCCTGAAGCGCGCGCGGCACGTCGCCGACCTCTTTGAGAAACAGCGTGCCGCCGTGGGCTTGCGCGAACAGCCCCGAGCGATGGGACTCTTCGCCCGCCAGCGCTCCGCGAATGTCGCCGAAGAGCTGGGCGTGGGCTCCGGGGGCACGCAGACTCGCCGCGTGGACCGTGACGAAGGGACCCTGGCTCCGGCGGCTCGCAGCGTGGATCGCGTGCGCGAGCCGGTCTTTGCCTGTGCCGGGTTCGCCGCGGAGTAGCACGGTGCAGCCCGTGGGAGCGACCCGACCGAGGACCGCGAAGAGCTCGAGCATCGCAGGCGCCCGTCCGATGACGCCGCCGAAGGACCGCGGGGAGGGGGCGCCATCGATCCCCGGGTCGCCGAACACCAACTGGTAGCTCGTCTTTCCAAAGGTCAGGATCGCCGGCGCGGTGAGCCACGCCTGGTCGGTGCGCCGGTTGTCGACGAAGGTGCCATTGGTGGAAGACAGGTCCCGGACGCACACGCCGGTGTCGGTGGCTTGCAGCAGCGCATGCTCGCTACTGATCCGGCGGTCATCGATCCGCAACGCACAGGAGGACGCGCGGCCGACGACGAGGGGCTCGGCACCGATGCGCACGCGGTCGCCGCAGCCGCCGAGAGGTTCGAGGTGGGCGACGCGGACACAAGGCGTGGACTGTTCAGCCGGAACCGTGGGGAAGGTGTCGTGGGCTCCCTCGTCATCCTCTTCGGGTCGGGCCTTCATGATTTCCACCTCCTCGGTCAAACCTTACCGCCGCCTTGCCCGGAAGACGTTCCCCCGCTCACGCGTGGTGCTCGGGGCGGCGTTAACTCGTCGGCCAGATCATGCGCGAAGCGGTGGCCTCGCAAGAAGTGCGCTACGACCGTTCGGGCGAAGTAATCGTAATTGGCGGCGCTGGCGTTGCCGACCGCGGCCCGCTTGCTTTCATCCGCCGGCAGGGGCTCGGCCGTCGTCATCCAGAGCCCCACGAACGTCCCGAAGGCCTCCGAGAGGAGCTCGACGGCGCGATGGACCTCGCGAAGCTGCGCGGCGAGCGCCGCGCGGTCGTCGTTGATCGCCGCGACCAGGCGGTCGATGGGAGAGGCCGGCGAGGACTCGGTATGGCGCCCGCCTCCCGAGGCGAGATAGTCGGCCACCAACTCCTCGATGATAGCGCTCTCCTTGCGACCCTTGGCGGCGGCATACTGGCGTAGACGCCGAAGCAGGGGCTGCGAGAGGCGGACTCCGAGGCGCTGGCGACGGACCTTCGGCGGTGCCTTGGCGTTGCTGACTGAGGAGACTGCGGGGTTCTGGTTCATGGTTCGACAGGGCTTCGGGGTAGGTGGCAGGAAGGGCCCATCAAATGAGAGATGGTTAGCGGCCGAGACCGCGGTCGCGGTCGCGGTCGAGCCGTAGGCCGAGAAGAAGACCTTCCCGATCGCCGGCGACCTCGACGCGCTTGCCCAGGAGCGCGCGCGCGTCGGCCGCGTCCGGGACGAGCACAAAGCGCACGCCGTCCGAGACGACGAGATGGGACGCGCCGCTCGGTCCCTCCTGCGTCAGGGTGCCGCAAAAGCGCTCCGGGATCTGCGACAAGAACGTGCGATGGGTCGCGCGCGAGAGGCTCTGGCCGAATTCGCGGCGCGCCGTCTCGTCCAGAAGCACCACGCGCCCGTCCGCTTCGCGCCGGAGCTTCACGTCGCGCCCCGTCAGGGCCCGGGCCTCCGGCGTGGCCTCGAGCAGGACGAAGCTCCGTCCGTTGGACACGGCCACGTACGACGACGGCCGGTCCGGCGGTGGACCGATGACACGCCCCCGGAAGCGGTCGGGGGTCTGCTCGAGGAACGCTTCGCCGACGTGGCGAGCGGCTTGCTCTCCTACCGCCCGCCGTTCGAGCTCGCGAAGCTTCGCCACGCGCTCGGGGTCCTCGGGGCCGATGCCGAGTTCGCGAAGCATCTCGCGCCGGCGCCCAATCGCGGCGAGGACATCGGCGCCCAGCCCGTGCTCCGGCAGGGTCTGCGGGTCGACCTGGTCGAGCCAAACGGGCCCGCGCTCGGCCGCTTGTTGATCGAGTGAGAGGGCCATTGGTTTGACGGAGAGTTGGTAGCGTGGGCTCTCCCGTTGCCGGATTTCGATCTGCTCGACCAGGTTCGGGGCGAGGCGCCATCGGTCGGGCCGCTCCAGGGTCGCCAGCCCCATGCGCTCGAGCTGACGAAGGCGCGCGCGGGCGGTCTGAAGGTCGCCCGTCGGGCGGGCGTCCGGAGCAATCTCGTAGGTGCCCCCACGCTCACGAGCAACGGCGACGAGGTGCGCATCGATGGGACGGACGGCCGCTTCGCGTCGTTCGGCCGAGAAGGTGACGAGCTCACCCCGTTTGAGCTCGTCGATAGCGCGCATTGGAAGCGGCACGTGGTAGACGGCCCCAGCGGCGGTCTCGAGCACCGCGTAGTAGGTGCCCTTGCTTTCGTCGGCGAGCCCTTTGCGCACCACGCGCCCGACCAGGGGTCCTTCCACGACGCCGCCGCGGCCGTCGGGAATGCCCTGGCCTGGGCCGACGACATGAAAGCGAGCCGGATCCGCTCCGTGCAGGGCGCGGTGGATTTGCTTCAACCGGTCGCCTCGAAAGCCGAGCTCCCGCAGCTCGTCTTGCCACCGGTCGGCCAGCTCGCAAGTCGCGTCCGAGACCCGTTCAGCGAGACCGCGTTGTCGGAGTTGTTCGAGGCGACGGGCGAGCATCTCAGGTTGCGGGTAGCCCGCCCGCTGCTCGAAGGCTTTCGTGTCGATGCGCCGGTCCTGCGCGAGACGCGCGAGCTCGCGGTCGAGCGACGTGAGGCGCTCCTGGGTGACCTCGCGCTCGTAGGCGCGCTGGATCTCCGACTCGAGCCTTGGGCCGAGCCAGTCAGTCGCGAGCTCCTGAGCGCTCCAGCGCATCCCGCGCGAGATGTACGCAGGCTCCATGCGAAGCTGCGCGCCGTCGAGATCGACCCCGCGCACGACCACGTGGACATGGGGATGTTCGGTGTCGAAGTGATTGACGGCTGCCCACTCGATGCGGCGCCCGAGATCGCGCTCGACGCGGCTCATGAGGCTCCGGGCGTAGGCGGTGAGATCGAGGTCGCGGCCGTCCTCGGGCGACACGATGAACCGGAGCTGATGCCGCTCGCCCAGGCGCGGCTCCTCGAACACCTCGCGCGCGACGGGGCCGTCCGGCCCGTAGAGCACCCCGGGCGAACCATCCTTCTCGACGCCGTCACGCTCGATGTACCGCAGGTGCCGCGCGGCCCCCTGAGCGCCGTGGCGCGAGAGGCGCTGGACGTGCGCCTTGATGACGACGCGCCGCGCGCTGCGCTTGGGCGCAAAGCCCGGCGCCGCCCCCGGGACCCGTGCTCGCCGTGCACGCCCCGGGCCTCGCTGGCCATGTCCGTGGCGCACCAGGCGGCCGATGACGATCGAGCCGGAGGCGACGCGGTCGCGGGCACGCAGGTGTTTGCCCATAGCGGGGCGTAGCGGCCGCCCGTTCTCGAGTTCGTCGATCTTGCTCATCGGTCGCGAGTCCTTGTGGCTCAAGTGAGCGCTTCGTGAGTGGTACCGATCGCTGCCGAAAAGGTCGGTTTCCGCCGGATCCCTTCGACGCCAAAAACCGCCAACAATCTCGCGGCGTCAGCCAATTTCGGCGTCAGCCTTTATTCTTGCCCTCCGCTTCGCTCCGGGTTTTTGCCGGCGCTCCTTGCTTCCGTTCGCGTCACATCGCACGTCGAACCATCGTCCTAACGGGTAGCCACGCCGTGCACCCGTTTCCAAGTGGGGATTTTTCCCCAGTGGACGATGCCAGGTCGCCATGTCCATCTCATCGTGCGTACGGCATACGACGACCGCGCGACTTCTCGCGTCGGCGCGCTCGCGTCCGGCCGCGCATTTCCAGCACCCCTACGAGGAGCCTTTGCCATGCCCACCCACCGCCGCGTGACCTTTGCCCAAGACGTGGTCGACGACCTGCGGAAGATGCTTCGTGAAGCGCCCGAGCCGTCCAAGGACAAGCCCGCGGAGTACTCCAAGCTCGGGCTCGTGCGCGACCTCGCTCCCGAACTTCGCGCCCTCGCCCGACGCGGCTGGTCGTGGAAGGCGCTCGCCGCGATGATGAGTCCGCGGGTCGCGATTAGCCCCGACCTTCTCCAGTCCTACGTCAGGGGCCGCTCGCGCGCGCCGCGCAAGGGAAAAGCGGAGAGGGTCGCAGCTGCACCCTCGGGCGATCGCCCTGGCGCTCCGAAGGCCGTCGCGGCAAACGGGACATCGACCTCTCTGCCCATGCCGCCCGCTCCTCCCGCCCGCATCAACGACGAGAGGCCCGCAGCTTCAACCTCGCGCGGTCGACCCGATGCTCCCAAGGCTGTCGCGGCAAACGTAACATCGCGCTCTCCGCCAGTGCTGCCCGCTCCTCCCGCCCGCACCAACGACGCACCGGGCAAGGATCTGCCTGCCGACGACGCGTGGGGCACCGACGATGATCACGTAACCGGTCGGGTTGGGGCCTCGTGAGCTGCGGAGGGCTGGACGAGCTTTCGAGCGCGCCTCGGCTTTGCGTCTTGCTCGACATCACGGCCGAGGAGGTGCGTGAGACGCCGTACAGCGTATGTTGCGGTAAGCAATGCAAAGCGCGGTCAAGCTCACGGTGGAAGTCGGGGTCGATCGCATCGTCAAGTTGCCCGACGACGTTCCCGTCGGACCCGCCGAGATCATCGTGCTGGTGGGAGAACCCGCGCCCGGTCCCAACGTGCTCGGCGATTTCGAGCCCATCGAGCCGGCTTCGCCCCTACGGCTGTCGGCTATGGTCAACGAGGATCGCGGGTGACGCGTTTCTTCGAAACGAGCGCGCTGGCCAAACGCTACATGTCCGAGCCCGACGCCCCGATGGTGCGGGCAACGTTGCGCGCCTATACCCTGGCGGTCGCACGAGTCACGTCCAAGACGGAGCCGATGCGCGCGATCGCTCGAGAACTCAGGCTGACCCAATGCCGGCGCATTCTTTTGCCCGACGACTTACCGCGGCCGCCAACCGTGGCAGGATCGGATGCGCAAGGCCCTCGCGCTGCGTGCGGTCCAGAACGTTCGCCGAGAGCTCCGGAAGGGCGCCGGCCATCTGGCGAACCCGGTCGACGACGCGCTCGGGTGCGAGCTTCAGCTCGGCGGCGAGCTTCGCCCATTGATGCGGACCGATCTCCCGAAGCCGGTACTTGCCTCCGATTTTCATCGCGAGCTTCAGCTTCTGCAGGGGCGTCTCGTCGTAAGGAAGCGCGCTCGCAACATCGTACAGCGGCGCGAGCCGCGCCCGTCCTTCCTCGCCGATGAGGACGGAGTAGTTCTTCGCGTGCGCATCCGTGCCGCCGATGAGCCAGTTCAGGATCAAGGCCTGGACCAAAACGTCGATGTCCTCTTCGGCGCTTCGAGAGTGCTCGCGCAAGAGGTCGACGATCGCCCGCGCGCCAGGACCCCCGTCGGCCTCGTACTTGAGAGTCGGCGGGACGCCCAAGGCCTGACAGATGTCTTCCTGGTGGATCCGGACGACGTCCCCGGAAGTGACCACCCGATCGTAGCGATCGATGACGATCGCCACCTCCTCGTCGAACCGCACGACCCGCGAGCGGGCGACCGGCAGGCCGAGATCCGCCGCCAGCGCCAGGCAGAAGTGCTCGTTCTCCGCATGACCATCGAGACCTGGCACGCCGGGCTTGAGGATGTGCGTGGTCGCGTTCCGCCCGGACGGCACGCCCCATCGCCGGCCGTCGAAGACAAGGGCCGTCTTCGGCTGGGCACCGCCGAGGCTGAACTGCCCGCTGTCGCTCTCGCGGCGCCACGCGGACGCGTCGCGACCCAGATCGCGGAGGCGTTCGGCAACTTCCTTCTCGGTGAGCCACTGGACCGCGCTCCTCCCCGGTCGGGCGAGCGCGGCAACTTTCTCGGGGGCGAGGAACCGGATGGCCCCGGCGCAGTCCTCCCCGACGTGGGCCATGAGCGCGAAGGCGCTTCGGGGCGAGACTTGAAAACGCTTTGCCCAGCGCTCGATGATGAGCTCGTTGTCCGGGAGAAGCCCCCACAGGTAAGCGTCGACGACGCGGTGACCGTGCTCGACGAGCGCCAGCGGCATCGAGAGGGAAATCGGGAATGCGCTGGGCGACTGCCTCCAGGCCGCGTCGTAGGAAAACGACATTCGACCGTGCCGATCCCGGGCCAGCCGGCCGACCAGGGTGTCGCCGAGGAGCGTGAGGAGCTCGGCGCTCATCGGCGCGGTTTTCGTGCGGCGCGCACGACGGCATCGACGTCCGCAGCGGCCGGTTGCGGCGAACGGACCGGCTTGGGCGATGCGTCGGCCTCGACCCGCAGCGGGGCATCGAGAACGTCGAGCGCACGGAGCACAAGCCCGAGCTCGGCGCGCGGCTTTCCTCGCTCCACCTCGACGACCCACTGGCGGCTCACGCCCACGCGCTCCGCCAATCGGATCTGGCTCAGCCCGAGCTCATGCCGCCGCTGCCGGATGAGAGCACCGATGTCATTGGGGGTTCGCACGCGCATGTCGTCGACCGGCGACATTCCTGGATGTCGTCGATCGTTGACATTATGGGCATGTCGTCGATCGCTGACAAGTGGTTCTGTCCCCGACGCCGCTGCCGTTGCGTCCGGTAGGGGAACTTCTCGACATTTCGCTTCCTCATCCCAACGCATGGAGCTATTAACCTCAAAGGAGGTCATTAGGGTGCGCACTGCGGCCCGCGGTTTCCCAATCCACCTTGCCGCCGAGCTCACGGGCGTCACGCCCCGGACGCTCGTCAACTGGTGCGCCCGAGACTTCGTGAAGCCCACGGTGAGTCGGGGCCGGACCGGACCCGGTGGCGAGCGCCTTTATAGCTTTCGCGATCTGGTCGCGATCCGTGTCGTCGACGTTCTGCGGCGGCAAGGAATCGACGTGAGACACCTTCCGCTCGTCGTGGACTACGTCCGCAAGCGCGAGGGGCTCGAACTCGATCAGCCTATCGTCGCCGATACGATCCTCGTCAGCGATGGCCGCGGCTTCCGCGAGGTCCAGTGCACGGCCAGCCTCATGGAAGTGCGACAGGGCGGCGCTCCCGAGCCCCTCTCGATTGTCCTGATTCCCTTCGGCGAGCTTGTGAACGAGCTTCAGACCAAAGCGCACGCGCGGGGGCTATCCGCCGCGTGAACCCCAAGCCCTTTACCCGGTAAGCAGCCAAGCAACAGGAGACAACGGCATGCCTTCCGCCGACCCACTCAAGGACCTGCTCGAACTCGTGCGCAGCGCCGCACGCGACGGCGTCGTGGAGGCGCTACAGACCAAGGCGCCCGCGCCGCCGAACTCGGTGACTCCGCCCCCACTGCTCGACAAGCGCGCGCTGGCGCACGCCCTGGGCGTCTCGACGGCCAAGATCGATCGCCTCGTTCGGAGCGGAGAGATCCAATACGTGCTGGTCGGCGAGGTGCGGCGCTTCGATCTGGAAGCGGTACGCGCTGCCTTGGAGGCGCGGCGGCAGGAGCGCGACCGAGCGCGCAGGAGCGCGCCGGATCTCGCTCGCGTCCCCGGTCTGCCGAGCGACGTCCGACTGCTCTCGCGAGCGAGGCGAGCGTGAGTCTCCGGGAGATGTCTTCGGTAAACGAGGAAGGGCGCTGACGATGCCTCGCGCGAGAACAGGAACGCTCGTGCCTCCCGGCGCCGATGGCATCTGGCGCGCGCGTATCACGACGACCCGCGACGACGGAAGCACGTGGCGACCCTTGTACGCACTTGGGACGACCGACAAGGCGCAGGCGCGCCGCATCCTGGGTCGCCTCGTGGCATCGTCCGGGAACGGAGAGGGTTTGCCTTCGACGCTCGAGGCAAACGCGTCCACGCTCCGGGTAAGCGACTACTGCGAGACCTGGCTCGCGCGCCGGAAGGCGCTCGGCGTGGGCATGGTCAACAAGGAGCGCCGTTGCCTCGAACTCTACGCGCTCGGGACGATCGGCCGGATCGCTCTGCGCGAGGTCCGCGCCTCGCACATTCGCAGCATCGTTGATGAAGCGCTCGCGCGCGGGCTCAAGCGCGCCACGGTCGCGCACGTCCACGGAGCGCTCGCGCGCATGTTCCGGGCTGCCCACGCCGACGAACTGATCGACCAAAACCCCGTCGCAGTGGTTCGCGTTCCGAAGGTCCGCACCGTGCGAAAGGAGCGCGCGATCCTCACGGATGCCGAGTTCGCGCGCTTCATCGCGTGCGCCGAGGTGGATCTCGAGCTTCGCATGCTCTCGCTCGTCGCGCGTTGCGAGGGCGGCATGCGCACCGGGGACCTCCATCGGTGGGACTGGTCACAGATCGACCTCATGACCTTCGCCGAGTGCATCATCCCGCGTGCCAAGACCGGAACGCCGCAGACGCTCTGCATCCCGGGCGCGCTCGCGCCCTTCCTTCGCGACTGGTGGGAGCGCGCGGGCCGTCCGGAGAGCGGACCGGTATTCCCGGCGCGGCTCGGCAAGAGGGCCGGGCAGGAGAAGCGCCCGTTGACGAGCTACGCGAAGCGGTTGCGGCGCGCTCTCATCCGGGCCTGCATTTGGCGGCTGCGACCGGTCGAGGTGCCCGCGACCAAGAGCGGCACGCGGACCGACCTCGGTCAGTCGGCGCCAGGCACGAAGCTCGCGCCGAACCCGCGCGACCCGCTCTACTTCGAGACGGCGACCACGCTGCCCGTCGACTTTCACTCGTTCCGGAGGGCCTTCGCCTCGGCGCTTGCGGAGGCAGGCGTCAACGTGCAGCACGCGATGCACTTGACGGCGCACTCCGATCCGCGCGTTCATGCTCGCTACGTCATGCGTACTTCGGCGATGCGAGCGATCCCCGAGGCGGCGATCCCGAGGCTAGGCCCCGGGCCCCTGGTCGCGCGCCACGCTCATGACGTTTCGAGGCCCATCGACGGCTCGGATGCTGTCCGAATCGTCATAACGTCAGACCATTCGCTCCAGAGCGACGGCCAGGCGGAGCGAGCGAACGCGCTAAGTCTCCGACACTCGCTGACAAGTATCGCTCCGACTGCTGGACTCGAACCAGCGACCCGGCGGTTAACAGCCGCCTGCTCTACCAACTGAGCTAAGCCGGAATGCTTGGGAAAGGAGGCCTTCTATCGTTCACCCCTTGAACCGTCAAGGCAGCGAACCGG
>Ga0302325_10002986_pt1 | contig 40411 bp, 38 predicted proteins | sample Palsa_T0_2_FD_201948 | JGI IMG/M metagenome (GOLD analysis project Ga0302325, IMG submission 201948) | Peat permafrost microbial communities from Stordalen Mire near Abisko, Sweden - Palsa_T0_2 | ecosystem: Environmental > Terrestrial > Soil > Palsa > Peat permafrost | place: Sweden: Abisko...
TGAAATAGTGCGAGCATTTCAGACAGAGATCGTAGGCGCCCAGCAGGGGAAACCGCGACTTCTCGCGCGCGATGCCATCGCCCTCGCTTTTATCCTTGGCAAGGGCAGCGTAGCGCTCGATCAGTCCCTTGCACTCCGCCTCGCACAGTTCGAAATGTTTCCATGCGCTCGCCACATCCGCCATTTCGAAGTTGTACACCGAGAACTGCTGCTCGTCGGCCAGGCGCACGTCGCCATATTTCACTTCCCTGCCCGTTTCGGAGTCGCGCGCCCACTTGATGTCGTAAATGGAATCGACGTCTTGCAGGAACGCGCAGAGCCGCTCCAGTCCGTAGGTGAGTTCGGCGGAGATGGGGTCCAGATCCACGCCGCCACACTGCTGGAAGTAGGTGAACTGCGTGACCTCGAGACCGTCGAGCATCACCTGCCATCCGATGCCCCACGCGCCGAGCGTCGGAGCCTCCCAGTTATCTTCTTCGAACTTGATGTCGTGTTGGCGCAGATCGATGCCGATCGCGACGAGCGATGCCAGGTAAAGCTCTTGCACATTCTCCGGCGGCGGCTTCAGGATCACTTGCAATTGCAGGTGCTTGAACAAACGGTTGGGATTCTCGCCGTAGCGCCCGTCCGCTGGACGCCGTGAAGGTTGCACGTACGCAACCTTATATGGATTCGGCCCGAGCACACGTAAGAAGGTCTCGGGCACCATGGTTCCGGCGCCTACCTCAACGTCGTAAGGTTGCTGGATGACCGCTCCGCGCTCGGCATAAAAAGCCTGCAGCTTCAGGATGAGTTCCTGGAAGGTCAGCGAATTGGATATGTTTGAGTTCACGTGATGAGCCTGGCTTTTAGCGATTCGCGTTTAGCCCACAATCTTCGACAAACTGGCGCGGGGTCTCGCAAGGCCTAGACCGAGACCGTCACCCCGAGCGAAGCGAACCATTCGAACACCCCTCCGAAAGCCAAAAACTATCGAGTCAATGACTAGCCGATCTTCCCGAGCATTCCCGCCGTAACCAACTTCTTCTCGATGTGCCGCTCCAGAATCTGGAGAAGGAACTTGCGCAGGTCCGCACACACCGCCTTCGGCCAGTCAATTTCTGCGAACTCAGCGACCCGAGAGCGCAGCATCTGCGCCGCGATCGTTCTTGATTCCGGTGACAGCTCCGACGAGGCGATTCGCTTATCGTCGGCGCACGCCAAGCCGTCAGAGAGCGCGTGATAGAACGCCCGGGTGCCGTCCAGCGCCCGTCCGCAGACCACGCATTCCGTAAACTCCGGGAGAAACCCCATGAGCCGCGTCATCCACAGCTCAAAGTAGGTGAGCGGCATCCACAACACCTCGCCGCGCAGTTCCTGCAAAACCGCCAGACTCAAGCGAAACACCGCATCGCTTCGCTCGCGGTCGGGCATCAACTCGTCAAGCAATTCTGCGACGTGCGCCAAGGCTGCCGCCCGCGGATAACTGACTTCGCTCGCCAGCGGCGACTCGATCACCTCACAGGAATCAAGCCGCGCCAGTTCCTGCCGCTCGCGGTCGTCGTAAAGCACCCGGACATAGGTCATCGGCTCAAGCGCGCCTCCGAAGCGGCGTCTGGACTTCATGGCCGCGCGCGCCACGCCCTTGACCTTGCCTTCCGTGCGGGTAAAGAGCGTAACCAGCAGGTCAGACTCACGCAGCGGATACGTGCGCAGAACGATCGCTTCCGACTCCTTCAGCGCCATGGAAGGTCTACAGGTTAATCAACGATTGTAATGGAGAAGAGCCGCTTTTGGCTGCAAGCTTCTGGCGGTCCGCTTCCCACCCGCCGCCGGCTGGAGACCGAAAGATCGAAGCCCATCGCTAGAAGTCAGAAGCCCTACCGCCCGAAGTGCTTTGCATTCCGTTCGGTATATTCTTTCCACTTTTCTGGCAGGTCGTCGAGAGCGAAAATGGCCGAAACAGGGCATACCGGCACACAGGCACCGCAGTCAATGCATTCGACGGGATCGATGTACAGCATTTCCTCGGTTGCGAACTTGTCGGAGTCCTTTTTCGGGTGAATGCAATCCACCGGACACGAGTCAACACAGGCGGTGTCTTTGGTTCCGATACAGGGCTCGGCAATTACGTAGGCCATAGAATCTCATGCTCCTCGGGCGCAGAGAGTGTGATCGAATTCACATTCTAGCAAGAACCCAGCAGGCGGTATAGAGCAGGTGCAGGGACGGCAGGGACGTCGCAGGAGGTCGCAGGACGTCAGGTGACATCAGGTCTCAGCTTTCCTTCCGAAGAAGAAACATGGAAGGCCGATGCCCGCGAGATTTTCCTGGGCCCTAAGACCTGAAATCTTTCCACGGCTTTAGCGGACCGGAAATTCCATGCCGCAACCGAAGCGAAGACGGCGATGCCGAGCAGATCACCTATCATTAGCTCCCTTCTGCAACCTCTCGCGCGTATCCATCAAACACCGCCTGCAATCCGGTCATGCCATCGGAAGGACGCGAAACAGAGGCTCGGCCAATCGCTACCCGCTCCATTTGCATCCGGGAGACGAGTTCGCCGCCTCGCCCCCGCTGGCTCAATGTCGTACGCGTCGTAGATCTTAAATTGTCCAAACATCTTATTGTTCCAAAATCTTATTGTTCCAAAATCTTATTTGACATCCTCACCTTTCGGAGCTATCGTCTAGGCGAACAAATAGCGAACATTTGCAAATGGCGTCTCTCCCTCTATTCCTTGAACCCGAGGCCCGCCCGAAACTTGTGGGCATTGCCCGAATCGCCGCCAACGGCGAATCTCTGCGCGAAGGACACAACGTCGAATACTTTACGCTGGGGACGCGTTCGCTGCTCAGCCGGGTGGTCAGCGGACGCAATCTTCCGTTCACCTGGGCCATCAACCCTTATCGCGGTTGCGAGTTTGCCTGCAAGTACTGTTACGCGCGCTACACCCACGAGTTCATGGAACTGCGGGACGGCGTGGACTTCGAACGAAAGATTTTCGTCAAACAACAAGCCGCGGTGCTCCTGCGATCGGAGTTGAAAAAGGTCAACCGTGGGGAAGAGATTGCGATTGGCACGGCAACCGATCCTTATCAGCCGGCGGAGCGCCGTTTCGAGCTTACGCGGGCAATTCTGGAGGAACTGGCGCGGCACTCCGGATTGGAGATTGGAATCGTTACCAAGTCGAACCTGGTGACGCGCGATGCGGAAATCCTGCGCCGCGTGGGGGAACAGAATCGGATCTTTGTGAATATGACCGTGACAACAATCGATACGGAATTGGCGCGCAAGCTCGAGCCGCGAGCGCCGCGTCCCGATCTGCGGTTGGAGGCGGTTCGGCAGTTGAATCTGGCGGGCGTGGATGCGGGCGTGATCTGCGCTCCCGTATTGCCGGAGATTACCGACCGGCCGAGCGCCCTCGAGGCCCTGGTGAAAGCCGCCAGCGAAGTGGGTGCAAAGTATGTTTTTGCAAATCCGCTATTTCTGAAACCATGTTCGTCGGCGATCTTCATGCCGTTTCTCGAGCAGAACTTCCCTGCCCTGGTAGAGCATTACCGTGCGCGTTATGCCGAGCGGGCATTTCTGCCCAAGGGGTACGGGCAGCGGTTGTCGCAGTTAATGGCGGGCTTGCGCCGGAAGTATGGAATTGGAGATAAGCACGTGCGCAGCAGCCGCGAAACGCGCGTGGAGATCGCGCAGATGGAGTTGTTTTGAGGGGACTTCGCTTTTGGTTGTCGGCGGGGTGGCGCGCCACATCCGTCTCTCCACAACCAAAGCGCCAGCCTATAATGTTGACTCCGCCATGGCCTCTTCTCCACCAACTCAGCCGCAACCGCGTTTGAAGGGCAAGGCACGGCGCTTCTGGTATCGCGTGAGCGAGGGCCTCGCTCTCCATCAGCTCTGGTCGCAGTTTGCAAAAGATGCGCGTTCGAGTTACCGGCTCTACTCGGCGGGGCTGGACCATCTAAAAACGGAACCGTCCAGAATCCGGCGATTTTGGCAGATGGCCAAGGCCCTGTTCTGGGCAATCCTCGAAAAGCTGACCCCGGCACGCCGCGTATTGGTGCTGCTGGGGCTGATTCTGCTGTTCTTGCCTTCCGGAGACGCCTCCTACCCCAACGGCGGAAATCGGTTCGAGATCCATGAATTCGACGTGCACGTCTGGGGAGGGTTGCTGTTGTTGCTGGTGCTGTTGCTGGAGTTGGCGGATCGAGTGGTGATGAAACGCGATTTGGAGATCGCGAAAGAGATACAAGCCTGGATGTTGCCGGGCGCTCCACTGCAGATTCCGGGATACCAGGTTGGCTATGCGACCCAGCCCGCGAACACGGTGGCGGGCGATTATTACGACGTAATCCTCCGGCCGGGACGGCAGCCGAGCGCCGACCGCATTCTGTTTGTTGTGGCGGATGTGGCGGGAAAGAGTATTCCGGCGGCGATGGTGATGGCGACCTTCCAGGCTAGTTTGCGGACGCTGTCGACTACCGGTATCGCGCTGGCGGAACTGGTGACGGGCGTCAATCACTACACCTGCTCCAACAGCCAGGGCGGCGCTCGCTACACCACCGCCTTCTTCGCGGAGCTCGACCCCGCCACCGGAGACCTGGTTTACATCAACGCCGGACATAACGTCCCGATTCTGCGGAAGAAATCGGGCGTCGTGGAGCGGTTGGAAGTGGGAGGCATGCCGATTGGGATCTTTGCGGAATCGGCATACCAGATCGGAACGACACGCCTGGAGGGCGGCGACTGGCTGGTGATTTTTACCGACGGAGTCGTCGAAGCGGAGAACGCCAAAGAAGAGGAATATGGCGAACCGGCGCTGATACGACTGGTGGATCGCGAGTCGGGGTCGACTCCGGCTGAGCTCTTGCGGCGGCTGTGGTCGGAACTGGATTTGTACGTGGGGAACACTCCGCAGCATGATGATATTACTTGCTTGGTGTTGAAAAAAAGCTGAGGCGGCTCGCGGTGTTTTCCTGGTCTGGGGCCTGGAGTGCTGTTCTCGGCGTGCTGGCTTCTTGGGGTAAAGCCGTGAACTAACCGTTGCTTTTCTAAATCGGCTTCAGCCCTACAAAGGCCAGGAATTGTGTCGCATCGAACTGCGCCTGGCCGAAGTCGGTGGAAATCTTCTGGACCTGCGCGGCAGCGGAATCGGCCTCGGCAACGCGCCCGGCCCGACGTAGAGCTTGCGCGAAGAGCAGAACATTCACATCGTTCGGATCGACCTTCACCGCGTGCGCCAACTGAGCGACGGCCACGTCATCCTGCCCTTGACGCATCGCTAGGACGGCCATACCCACCAACGCCAGGTCATCGTCCGGATTCAACCGCAGAGAATTCTGGTTGCTCTCGGCCGCCTGATCGTATCGGTGCAACTGCAAGTAAGCTTCACCAAGCCCGCTCCATGCGCTGGCTTGCAACTTCGGATCGTCGGAATCGCGCAGCACGGAATTACATTCCTCGATCGCATACGACGTGTATCCGACGTGCAGTTCGTAGCGGCTGAGACCGAGGACTTGGACGGGAGGGTATTTGTGCAGTGCCTTGCCCGCCCGGAAATGCGCGATCGCCTCCTCGGGCCGGCCTTGTTTGGCAAGCGCGAGCGCGAGATTGCTGTGCGCCGTGTAGTTCCCCTCGGTGACGCTCAAGGTATAGCGCCACAAGGTTTCACTGTCATGCCAGTAGCCAAGTTGGTGGTACGTGAGACTCCCTAGAATCGCGACGGCGGCAACGGCGGAACCGGCGAGCCAAACCCTGGCGATTCCCCGATTGGTAGCCGCCTCAGCCAGTGCCCACACCGCGGCGATAAACAAACCGATCAATGGAAGATACCCGTAGCGGTCGGCGATGGCCTGCTCGCCGACGGTTATGATTCCGATCATCGGGATCAAAGTTCCCAGGAACCAGAACCAGCCTACGAGCAGATAGCGGCGCGCGCGCCAGTGCCATACAAGTACGGTCACCAGAAGCAGCAGCGCACCTGCTCCCAACACTTGCCAGCCGGGCAGCAAACCGACCGGACGCGGATACAAAGGAACGAGCGGCGACGGCCACAAGGCTTTGCCGATATATCGCACATAGGAGACCAGGACATTTTGCAGCCTCGCCGGAATCGAAACTTCCGAAAGCGTCCGAACCGAGGCTCCCGCGCGCTGCGCGATCACGGTGACTACCGAATCGGCAGCGGCCAGAACAAAAAGCGGCCATTTTTCCCACAGCAAAGAACCGAGCGAAAGTTGATCGGGAGCTCGACCGGAAACCGCAGGCAAGTTCGTGGTTGCAGATCCGGCGAGCGTTCCCACTCTCATTCGTTGCAGCGGCCAGTAGTCCCAGAGCAGCAGCACAAAAGGCAGCGTGACCACCTGCGGTTTTGCCATCAGCCCAAGCGCAAAGAAAACGGCGACCCATAAATAGAGAGAACGTCTGCCCGTGCGCCCGTACCGGTCGTAGGCATGGAGAGCGAGCAGAAAGAACAACATGCTGAGCACATTCTTGCGCTCCGCGGCCCAGGCAACCGACTCGACGTTGATCGGATGCAGGGCAAATAGAGCGGCCACCAGCAGGCTCGGCCAGGTAAATCCGGTCGCGCGCCACAACAGGAGAAACAGAAGCACGGCATTGGCCGTGTGCAGCAACAGACTTGTGTAGTGGTGGCCAATCGGATTGAGATGAAAGATCTGGCAGTCCAAGGCATGCGACAGCCAGGTCAATGGATGCCAGTTCCCCTCGCGAAAGGTGGTGAACGACCACCTCACCATGGCCCAGGTCAAACCACCGAGAACGTGGGGATTTTTCAGGATGTAAGACAAGTCATCGAAATCTACGAACTGGTTACGGACGACAGGATTGTAGAAAGCGAGTGTGGCCGCGGCCAACAAGAGACAGTAGACGACGATGTGCTTTTCGCGGGACGATGACATGGCGATCGCTAGGCGCGACTCCGCTGGCTGTTTTTCTCGAATCTCCATCCTTCACTTCTTAAACAGATTCTAGCGCGATCGGTGTCGCCGCAGACGAGGCTGTGCTGCTCGGGACAAATCGACGGTAACCGGTCCCCCGCCGCTGCCTAGGTCAGCATGAGGCTGCGATACATCTGATGGAACGCGTGGACGCCCTTTTCTTGGGTCACGCTGTAGCGGCCGCTGTGGTAGCTGCGGGAGTGGAGATTTTTCTGCACGATCTCGCAGATGTGGACGTCTTCGATCTGAATCTCGTCGCTGAACTCGAAGGCTTTCTGAGCAGCTTCGCTTTCGAGATCCTGTTCGGGCAGATACCATTCGAAAATTGCCAGCGTGCGCTCGGGGCCAAGCGGCAGGATGATGTTGAGCGAGACGTTATCGGGATAGCAGTTGAGCATCCAGTTAGGAAAAATCCAGAAATAGTCGGCGGTGAGATCACCACCGGCTTGCTGGTAGCGGCGCGGCGTCGTGTCTCCCGGCTGCGCGCCACGGATCGGGCTCCACTGCCGGACATACCGGGGATAAGGCTCGACGGTGTAGGCGTTGTAGTTGATTTCGCGATTGAGCGAAGGGTGCACGCTCGGCAGATGATAACCCTCGAGATAATTATCGATGTAAGTCTTCCAGTTGCATTGCATCTCATAGGTGCGGCGCTCGGACAACTTCATGTCGGCGAAGTCGAACTTCCGGACCTGATCGGGGAACTCGCCCAGACTTTCAAGCAACGGAGGGGCCGCCGGATCGAGATTTACGAAGATGAGGTTGAACCATTCCTCGAGGCGAACCGGGGCAAGGCCGAAGTCCTTGGGATCGAAATCTTCGACGCCCTCGAACTCAGGGGCGACGAGCAGAGCGCCGTCCAGGCGGTAGGTCCATCCGTGATAGCCGCAGCGGAAGAGCTTGCGGTTTCCGCTGCCCGAGGCGGGGTTGCCGGCGCGATGGCGGCAAACGTTGTAAAAGCCGCGCAAGATGCCGTCTTCGCCGCGCGCGATCAGGAGCGGTTCTCCGATCAGGTCCAACGTAAAGTAGTCTCCGGCGTTTGCGGCCTGGCGAACGTGACCGACAACCTGCCAGGCGGAAGCGAAGATCCTGGCCTTTTCGGCTTCAAAGGTTTCCGGGTTGAAATACAGGGGTGCCGGCAACGTCGAAGCTCTAGCGATGTCGCGCGCGGATTCCAATTGCTCGGAGCTCAATCGAAGGTGAGGCATGGGTGATCCAGCGAGCCTCATTCTAGCGCAGAGGCGCATGAATCCTACGGTCGCATTCAACCGAAACCAGCCCTAGCGATCCCCCGAATACAGATTCAAACCGTTTTTCTGCAGGAATTGCAGTTTCTCGAGAAGTTCGGTCCCTTTCGGATTTGGATGCAGCGGGAATCCGGTCGCCCGATCGCAGTAGTCGATGGTTCCGGTCTGCAGAATGCACGTCTGCCACGCTCGCTTTCCATCGCTCACAACTTGCGGGGAATATCCGTTCGGCATGCGCACGGCACCCGGAATCAGCGCGATCACAAAGAGCGCCAGCAAAGCCGTACGAAACATGCTCTTACGCCAGGTGAGCAAATGGAAATAAATCGCCAGGAAGGCTGGCACCAGCAATCCCATGTAGCGCGAGATTTGCGCTGCCTCGGGCATTCCCAGGCACACCCTTCCAACCGCCGCGTTGGCGGCAAAGAGCAGCGAAAAACCGAGTAGAACGACGATCGTCCGATCCGCGGCGGACCATTCCCGGTTGCGCCACAGACAAATGCCATGCCAGATCAGGATGGCAAATGCCGCCAGCGCGAGAAAACTCCCGACCACCGAGGCCACCACGACCATCCTCAGTCCGACAAAGTACGACATCATGAGGGCGATGAGCCATGGGTAGTTCAGGGGATGGGCATCGGGAAAATGAAAGCACGCGACCGCCGGATCCCAGCGATAGTGATAGAAGAAGCCGGCCAAAGATGCTGCCGCGAGCGCGAGAGCTACGACCGGAAAGGCGGGGGATTCGGATTTCGCCCGCAAGCAGCGTCGCAGGTCGAATAGAAGAACGCCCATGGTCACCGCTCCCATGAAAAAACCGAATCCGGTGTAGATCAGCAGGAAGTTCAGCAGGAGCACAGTGGTATAGCGAGCGATCGGCCTGGGAAGCATCCATGCCAGGCAGTAAAACCCAATCAGCAACTCTGGAATCGCGGAATAAGACGGGTTCGCCTCGCCGACCAAAGCCTCCATCTGGGCAAAGGTCAGGAACAGGCAAGGGATCGCAATATCGCTGTAGTCGAGACCTCTCGAACTCGATCCTCCCGATACGCTGCCAAACAGCTTTTGCTTCAGCCGCAAAGCGACTACCGCGGCCGCCAACAACGCCGCCACCATGAACAAAGCTTCGGCGCGCGAATTCCAGCGGGTCGACTCCAAAACAAATTTGTCGAACACCAGCCCGATGCCTTCGCGGTGCGGCCCATGCTGCCAGGTGAAAATTCGCCAGAGGGAAGCGTGGTTGAACAGAGGCGTGTAAAAATCCCACTGGTCCCAGAAGACGAGGTTGACGGAGTAGCGCCAAACCGCGAACACCAAGCGGCACGCGCTGGCCAGCAGAACCGTCGATACGACGATCACCGGGAAGCGCACGCTTGGCCGAGTGGGCGCCCCGGTTTGCCGATCCGCATTCTTTTCCGGTGTGGGCGATTTGTAAGTGGGTACCATGTTGACTGAATTTTCGTTTTTGCTTTTTGGGCTACGTGCCAATATACCTCCGGGTGGCTCCGCCGCGGTTCGGCTTCGTGCATCCGGTCCATCCCGCACGGCAGACATGAAAAAAGGGCGAGCGGAGCGGACGCAAGAAGTGCTCGAGTGAACGTTCCCCGAGTGGGAGTCGGGGCATCTGGCAGGCGGTTTCAAGGGTTTCAATGGTGGACGGGACGAGGGGCTCCTGCCACAATATGTCAGTTGCGCTCTCTAAAAGTGTCATACCGGGTGAACGGATCGCGAGCGAGGCAGGACTGATCGACCGGATGCAGCTGAAAACGCTGACTTTGTTCCCCGAGGGCATCTGACTTCCGTCACATCGAACTCTGGCCCTAAGAGTGCGATAGTAGTAAACGAGTTGGTCATCCAACCAAAACAGTCAAACGGAGACGAGGACAATTTAATGCGGAAACAAAAAGGCTTCTCACTGATCGAATTGCTGATTGTGGTGGCGATCATTCTAATTATCGCCGCGATTGCTATCCCGAACTTGCTGCGTGCGCGTATTTCAGCGAACGAGTCGGCTGCCGTGGGAGCGCTTCGCACCCTCAACACAGCTCAGATTTCATACAACTCCACCTATCCGACGGTGGGCTTCGCCGGCACCCTGTCTTATCTGGCAGGCACGACCTGCGCCTCCACTGCACCTACCTCGTCCACTGCTTGCTTGATCGATTCGGCTTTGGGAGGCGGTACCAAGAGCGGCTATATATTCGCCTTGACGGGCGTCAGCGGCACTCCGGCCTCAAGCTACAACTTTGAGGCAACGCCGGTTGGGGTGAACCAGACGGGCGTGCGCTCCTTCTGCTCGTTCGCGGACGCGGTCATTCGCTCCAGCACCTCGACGCTCACCAGCTGCGACGGAACTATCAGCCCGCTTCAATAGTTAACCTTGAGGTTGGCAAAGTACCTGGGGGAGGGTACCAAGCCGGAAAGAAGCAGAGGAGAAATCCTCTGCTTTTTTGTTTGTGGGAAGGTTGTGATTCGAGCCCGTTTCCCAGACCGTTTCCGCTCGCTGACTCGACTGACACAAGTTTCCTTTTGATACTCGACTGACACAAAATGTCATTTTCCGCCGCCGAGGAATGACGAAAGCGGCAACAAAAAGCCTCAGGGCTACAGATTGCACTGCATTTGCAATGGATTAGACGTTGGGGCAGACGAGCGAAGCCCCGGCATTCAACGTGCATGGGAGTTATTGGGACGAACCGGATGTAATCATCCGGAATCGGGGAGATGTGATGCGATCGGCCAAGGGATTTTCTCTGATCGAACTGTTAATTGTCGTGGCCATCATTCTGATCATTGCGGCAATCGCTGCGCCCAGCTTTCTTCATGCTCGCATGGCGGCCAATGAGTCAGCCGCTGCGGGAGAAATTCGCACCCTGAATACGGCACAAGTCTCATACAACTCCACTTACCCGACGGTCGGTTTTGCCGGCACTCTCTCTTATCTGGCGGGCACGACTTGCGCCGGCACTTCGCCCACCTCGAACACCGCTTGCTTGATCGATTCGGTTTTGGGGGCCGGTACCAAGAGTGGTTACGTGTTTACCCTGTCGGGCGTCAGCGGCACTCCGGCCGGCACCTATCAATTCATCGCATCCCCGCTCGGGGTGAATCAGACGGGCGTCACCTATTTCTGTTCCTTCTCGGATGCAGTCGTGCGCTCCAGTTTATCCTCGATCACGAGCTGCGATGGCACGATCAGCCCGCAACAGTAGGCGGCAGGGCGGCGGAAGCCTCCAGAACATCCATCTCACCACCAGCCTTGGTCGAGGACGGCGGGTTTACCTTGGTAATTGCCGGGCAACCAGACTCGCTGCACGGCGCGCAAGCCTTGCTTATAATTCTTTTCATTGGAGACTGGAAAATAAGATCACGCATCAAAATCCACGCAAGAGACTCGGTCTGAGCGCAAAGCCATGGCGGCAATTGAAATTTTCGACCTGGAAAAAAGCTACTGGGTAGGGTTCTGGCGCAAACGGCCGAAAGTGGCGCTGCGTTCGCTCCGCCTTACGATCGAACAAGGAGAAGTGTTCGGCTTCCTCGGTCCGAATGGCGCCGGCAAGACCACCACCTTGAAACTCCTGATGGGGTTGGTGTTCCCGACCGCCGGGAGCGCGCGCATTCTGGGCTTCGAAATGGACGATCCGCAGGTGAAGTCGCAGATTGGATTTCTGCCCGAGCAGCCCTATTTCTACGACCACCTCACTGCCCGAGAACTGCTCAACTATTACGGGCAGCTTTCGGGAGTTCCGGCGAAAGCACGTTCGGCACGAGTCGAGCAAATGCTGGCGCGAGTGGGATTGAGCGAATCGGCGGGGGTGCAGTTGCGGAAGTTTTCAAAAGGCATGTTGCAACGGGTGGGCCTGGCGCAGGCGATCCTGCACGATCCGAAGCTGGTGTTTTTGGATGAGCCAATGTCGGGGCTGGACCCGATGGGGCGGCGCGAAGTTCGGGACTTGATCCAGCAACTGCGGCACGAAGGCAAAACGGTTTTCTTCTCGACCCACATTCTGTCGGACGCAGAAGCGCTTTGCGACCGGGTCGCGGTCATCCATCAGGGCGAGTTGCGCGGCGTCGGAGCAGTCGCGGAATTGACCTCCGAGACGCAAGGCAAAATCGAGATCGTTTTTTTTGCGCAACGAGTGCCGGCGGCATTAGCAAGCCTGGGGGCCGAGGCGCGGGTGAGTGGCGACATGGTAAATGCGGTCTTGCCGGAACAACAGCAGGACGCGGCATTGGACGTGCTGCGGCGCGAGCACATCAAGCTGATCTCGTTGACACCGGTGCGCCGGTCGCTCGAGCAATATTACATCCAGAAGCTGCGGCCAGAGGACCGCGCAGACGGTCGGAATGAAGGCGGCCGGAAACAGGAAAACCGGAAAGGGGTGGGCGTATGAATACACGCATCGGGCATATCGCCTTCAACACCTTTCGCGAGGCGGTGCGCGACCGGGTTCTATACAACTTGATCGCGTTTGCACTGCTGCTTTCGGGGACGGCGATTCTGGTGGGAGAAGTTTCGATCGACATCGAGCGCCTGGTGGTGGTCAATCTGGGGCTGACCGCGGTTTCGCTGTTCGGGGTACTCATCGCCATTTTTATCGGGATCGGCCTGGTCTCGAAAGAGATCGACAAGCGCACGCTGTACACGGTGCTGTCACGACCGGTGCGCCGCTGGGAGTTCGTCGTGGGCAAGTTTTTTGGGCTCACCGGAACCCTGGTGGTGAACACGTTCTTCATGGCGGTTGGCGTGTTTCTGGCGCTGCTCTATGTGGCGCACAGGTTCGACAAGATGGACGCTTGGGTGTTGGTCGCGCTCTACTTCATTATTTTGCAGTTTCTGATTGTGTGCGCGCTCGCCCTGTTTTTCTCGTCTTTTTCCACACCGCTGATGGCAGCGGTCTTCACTTTCGCCCTGTTTGTCATCGGGAGCCTGGCAGAGGATCTGCGGGGCTTTGCCAGAATCACACAGGGAGCAGCCGGCGGGCTGGCGACGGCGATCGCTTATCTGGTGCCAAATTTTTCAGCCTTGAACGTGATTAACCAAGCCGCCCACGGCAACGCGATCGCCGGGCGCCTGATTCTGTACAACAGCATTTACGCACTGCTGTATTCGGCGATGGCTATCTCGGGAGCGGTGCTGATTTTCGAGCGCCGGAATCTGAAATGAAGATGAGCGCCACCCGCCGCGTCGATCTTGTAGCGATTGCGGTGTTGTTGTTCTCCCTGGCGGGTACGATGGCGATGCTTCATGCCATCGACCGCACGCCGCGGCATCCGATCGCGCAGGAGGCGCTTTATCTGCGCTCCTCGAACGTGCTGCGCCGGTTGAGCCTCGGCTATACCGGGCTGCTGGCTGACATTTATTGGACGCGGGCGGTGCAGTATTTCGGGACACAGCATCATCTCGGTTCGGGCGATTTCCGCCTGCTGGCGCCGCTGCTCGAAGTCACCACCGAACTCGATCCCAAACTTCTTCCAGCCTACCAGTTTGGGGCGAACTTCCTGGCTCCGAAACCCCCGAATGGCGCGGGATTACCCGGATCGGCGCTGGCATTAATGAAGTACGGAATCGAGCACAATCCCGACCAGTGGCGGCTCTATTACAACCTGGGGTTTCTGTACTACACCGAGTTGAACGACTATGCCAAGGCGGCGGATGCGTTCGCCCAGGGGGCGCGGCTTCCGGTGACCAACCAATTTATGCCCATCCTGGCTGCGCGAATGGCCCAGCATGCTGGCGAGTTCGATACCGCGCGGATGTTATGGTTCACGGCTTACCAGAACACCAAGGATCCGCTGGTCCAACAAAACGCGGTCGAGCATCTGCGCGCTCTGCAGGTAGATGAAGACGTGACGCGACTGGAGCAGGTGGTCGAAAAGTACCGCGAAAAGACGGGACGATTGCCGCTCAACTTGGGCGACCTGGAGCGCGCCGGGTCGATCCACGGGACGCCGGCCGATCCGACCGGGCGGCCATACAAGCTAATGCCCGACGGGCGGATTGAAGTGCAGAATCCGGAAAGTCTTTACTTCATTACCAAGGGACTTCCCCCGGGAGCGGAGCCGCCGCAACCGCCGCGCCTTCTCAAGCCAGCCAAATAGAGACGCGGCAAGCTCGGTCTCTCCCTGAAATCCGCACCGCGGCACGGCTCAGGAGTTTTGTTAGCATCAGTCGTGTCTTCGAGTCCCTCCCAACAAGTCTGGCGTGCGTTGCGCGATTGGTGGCGCGAACAGGCCAGCGAGAACGGCGCGGCGGCGACCAGTTCCCGGCTGCTCCGCAATCTTTGGACTTTTGTGCGCGAGTCGACCCCCGAGCGCCGACGGCAGCGCTACGGCGACATGGAGTATGACTGGGAACACCGCGTCAACACGACCAGCGGCACGGTCGGCGGGCGCGAGCGGCTGTTGGGACTCTTTCATTCTGCGTATCAACCAACCGACCCGGCGCTGTTTCGGGAAATGATGGCCAGCCTGCCGATCGAGTTCGACACGTTTACCTTCGTCGACCTTGGTTCCGGAAAGGGACGGACGCTGCTGATGGCTTCGGAGTATCCGTTTCAAACAATTGTGGGGGTGGAACTTCTGCCCGCGCTGCACCAGATCGCACAGGAGAATCTGGCTCGGTACCAGAGCGAATCACAGAAGTGTTTCACGCTCGAAGCGGTCCGCGGCGACGCAGCCAACTTCTCATTTCCCGCCGAGCCCCTCGTGCTTTATCTGTTCAATCCATTATCAGAGGCAGGCTTGAGGCAGGTTGTGGCCAACCTCGACCATAGCCTGAGAACCCATCCGCGGGCGGTGTACGTGCTGTATCACAATCCGCTGCTCGAACCGGCGCTAAGCCGAAGCAAGCTCTTGACCAGGCTGGGCGGGACGCAACAGTACTGCATCTACGCTTTCAGTGGAGTCTCCGACGCAAAGCCGGACGGTTGTATCCGGTGACGGATGCGGCGATACAGCTCAATGCCACTCATCGTCATACCCCGAATTTGTCCCGTGCCTCAAGCAGGAAACCGAGGGCCGACTGGCAACGGCTCCTACCCGTCTTACTTCCCCTTGCCCCCTGGTTTTTTATTGCCCGCCGGAGCGTGACCACCACCAGAGTGGCCAGCAGGCGCCCCATGGCCTCCTCCGTGGCTCGCCGGTGCTCCATGACCCGCAGCTCCTCCACGACTAGCCGGCGCTCCATGACTCGCAGCTCCTCCATGACTAGCGGCGGCTCCATGACTGGCAGGCGCGTGACTGGCAGCGGCTCTATGGTTGGCTGCGGCTCCATGACTGGCGGGAGCTCCGTGACCCGCTGCGCCCCCGTGATTGGCGGCTGCATGACTCGCGGGCGCTGCTCTGTGACTAGCGGTTGCAGGTCCATGGCCGGCGGGTCCTCGACCACCCGCGGCGCCTCGATTCCCAAGCGCACGGCCACCCCCCGGCCCTCCACGAGCGCCCGCGCGAGCAGCGGCTGCCCGAGCGGCCCCTCTGTTGGCGACGGCATGAAAGCCTCCCGGAACACCGCGACCACCATGATCGAACGCTCCGCGATCATGACCGCCAAAATTCCCGTGATTGAAGACCGTTGTGCTGTGCGAAATGTAAGTGTTGTGATTAAAGATCACGGTCCCTCCTCTCCAGCCCGGCGACCACGCACCGAAACCCCAGCCGAAATGAGCGTAGGCCCCAATCGAGATTCCCGCGAAGAAGCCAAGTCCGACTCCCACCACGAAGCCGGGCGGAGGCGGCAGCAAAGCATAGCCAGGATAGGCGACAAACGACGACCCCCAGAACCGCCAAGGATCGTAATAGGGAACGTAAACCACAGCCGGATCAACCGGAACGATGCTGACCACGCCGGCATCTACCACCACGCGCTGTTGCGGAGTGTCAACCAAGGTCTTCGACTGCTGTGCCTGCAAGCGCATGGCCTGCACAGCGTTCATCACGTCTCCGGGCTGGTTGTAATAGGCGTTGCCGAGCTGCGCCGCCCAGGCGGTGTTTTTCGCGAGATTGTCGAGGGCGGAAGGAAAGGCCGTGAGACCTTTGACAGCCGGGTCCCAATCCATGGCGTTCGCCCCGGCGGCGCGTTGATCGGGAGGCAGATTCATGTTCTGGTTGAGCCAGGTATCGGCCGCGGCGACCTGGTCCGGATACGTAGCCGCCGTCAATATTTGAGCGACCAGCGAGTCCGGATAGAGGGCAATCGGGGCGACGAGCTGATCCAGTTGCACTGCGTCCAACTCGACGTATGCAGATTGGGCGTCTTGCGCATAGAGATCTAATTGTGTTGCCGGAATAAGCAGCAAAGAAAGCATGAACGCCATCATCCGGCGCAGGGCTTGATTGATGGAAGCTGTGCTCTGGGAGTTCATCATGTGCGTCCTTTCGGTCCTACCACTCGTCTGGCGTCTACTCCGTCTTCGGTCCCAATCTTAATCTAACATTGTCGATTTTGCGGAGTGGAATTTGCGGGGCCCTTGCCCAGCCGCGATTGGGGACTCTGGGCAACGGTTGCTCTCCCACCTTTCCGCAAATGCTGCACTTAACGCTAAATCTGAATTTCGATGACCCTCGGAATTATCGGCGCGGCTTTCGAAAACGCATAAGATCACCTCTGGTGGTATCTGCTTCCCAAACGATTCGGCTGAAGCCATGGGGGAGGAACATTCATCTGTGATTAACACCGAGCGAAGAGACGCCGCAGTAGAATGGAAAAGGGGCAGAGCGCCGTTGAATCGCAGCTTGTTTCTTGCCTGGCTGGTGTGCGCGACGATCGCCATCGCAGCGTACGCTCAGGACATTCGCCCGCTCGCTCGGGCAGTCGATGACCACTACAACCACCTGCGCAGTCTGCAGTCGGACTTCACCGAGATCTATCGGGGCGACGGGCCAGAACGCGTGGAATCGGGCACCTTGTGGCTGAAAAAGCCGCGCAAGATGCGGTGGGAATACCGTTCTCCGAATGAGAAGCTGTTTGTCAGCGACGGCCAGGTTGTGTGGTTTTACCTGCCGGCGGAACGGCAACTCCGGAAAAAAACCCTCCGGAAGCTCGACGACTGGCGATCCCCCTTGGCCTTCTTGCTCGGCAAGACCAAATTAGAGAATGAATTACAGGGACTCTCGAAAGCTGTGGATCAATCGCCGTTGGGGACAGGTAACACGCTGTTGCGGGGCGTTCCGCGGGCCATGGTGCAGCCGGGCACGGCGAGCCAGGTGAGCGAGGTCGAACTGGAGATCACACCCTCGGACCAGATTGTCCGCATCGTATTAGTGGAGCCGGACGGGGCGGAGACGGAGTTCCGCTTTGCAGGCTGGAAAGAGAATGCGGAGGTAAGCGACAACCATTTCGAGTTCACGCCTCCGCCGGGCGTCGAAACGGTTGAAGGGGAAATCGGACCGTAGTTTCAGGCATGGTCGGGCCGATCCGCGATTGAAGGGCGGGTTACTTGCGTACTACACCAATGGGCGGGATGCATAAGCGCTTTGGGGACAGAGTGTTACACTTGATACGAGACACCAACCCGGTCCCCGGGAAGATGGGACGAAAACTTCGGACGCAAACATAGCGAATGGCACAATTCCTGGTCAAAGTCGCTGACGAACAGGGCCATCTGCGGCAGCAGGTGGAGAACGGGTATTCCGAGGCCGAGGTCCACGACCGCTTCACGCAGCAGGGCTACCTGGTGTACTGGGTCAAGCCGAAAACCCTGCTCAGCACCGGTGGAGGCCAGTTCGGGCAGCGTGCGGGCAAGCTGAAACCGGCTGCATTTCTGATCTTCAACCAGCAATTCTTGACGCTGATCAAAGCGGGGCTACCGATCCTGACCGCACTCGATCTTTTGATCAAGCGGCAGCGCGATAAATTTCTGCTGCGATCGCTCGAAAACGTACGCGAGCGCGTCAAAGGCGGCGAGTTGCTTTCGGATGCGTTCGCCGCTCAGCAGGTCTTTCCCAAGATGTATACAACCACGTTGATGGCGGGCGAGAAGAGCGGAAGCATGGAAGAGGTTCTGAGCCGCTACATCTCGTATCAGCGGATGGTGCAAACTTTTCGGAAGAAGCTTTTCGTGTCACTGGTGTATCCGGCGCTGCTGATTTCCGTGGTGACGATGATGCTGATTTTTCTGATCACCTACGTGGTGCCAAAGTTTGCCGACCTGTTCAACAGCCTGGACGCGGATCTGCCGGCGATTACCGTATTCATGCTGACGCTCGGTGTAAACGCGCAGAAGTATGGGTGGATCGCACTGCTGGTGGCCGCGGCGGCGGTGGTTCTGCTGTTGCGCTGGAAGCGGAGCGACAAGGGAGCCGAACGCGTCGACCGCTTTTTACTGTGGCTGCCCTTGCTGGGAGAGATCCGGCTGAAGTATCAGGTGGCGAATTTCTCACGCATTCTGGGGACGCTGCTGCAGGGCGGGCTGCCATTGGTGCCGGCGATGGAGACGGCCGGCGAATCGATGAGCAGCCGGCAGATGCTGAACGGGGTCACCGCCGCGGCGGAGCGCGTAAAAGAAGGACAGAGCCTGGCGCATAGCCTGGAGAGCCAAAAGTTGTTTCCCGATCTTGCGGTGGAAATGCTGGAGGTCGGCGAATCGACGGGCGCGCTGCCGGCCATGCTCAATTCGGTTGCGGAATTCTACGAAGAGGACGTGCAGACCGCTCTCGGCGCGGCCATGGCGCTGATTGAGCCCCTGATCCTGGTCATCATGGCGGTTTTTGTCGGCGGGGTGTTGATTTCCTTGTATATGCCGATCTTTACTCTGGGGGCAAACGTGCATTAACGCACCGATCTGGCCGCAGAGCCGGGGCCTTGCGGGGTCCGCCGCGAAACTCGATGCGGCAAGCCGCGTGTTGACAGAAAGGCTTCCGAAAGAAGTTGTAGACTGGAATGGGTATGGTGGACAAGAAAACAACTGTGGTGGCAAGCGGCACCAATGGCGGAAAACCGGTGCCGGAGCCGGTAGCCGTTCCCGACGAACTGGCGCGCGCGCGGGATATCGCGCGGCGCTACCGCTGTGAGTTTGTCGATCTGAGCGATTTCCAGTTGCACCACGATCTGTTCGAGAAAATCCCCGTCCACCTGATGTTCCGCTATAAGTTCGTGCCGCTCGACGAGACCGCCGACGGGCGGTTGGCGATTGCCATCGCCGATCCCAGCCAGTTGATGATGATCGACGAGATCAGCCTGCTGCTCGGCAAGCGGATCCTAACCAAGGTTTCGACTCTCAAACAAATCTCCGACATCCTGCAGAAGACCGAGCAGAGCAAGCGCGTGCTGGAAGATGCAAGCGAGGGCTTCACGCTCGACGTCATTCGCGAGGACGAAGCGGGCAATGACGAGACCATCTCGATCGACAAGTTGACGGCGACCGCGGGCGCGGACATGAGCCCGATCATCCGACTGGTCGACACCACGATTTTCACCGCCCTGCAGCGGCGGGCAAGCGACATCCACATCGAGACGCGGGACGACTCGGTCGGCATCAAGTTTCGCATCGACGGCGTGCTCACGAACGCCATGCCGCCCATCGGCAAAGAGCATCATTCGACCATCATTTCGCGCATCAAGGTCATGAGCGAGCTCGATATTTCCGAGCGCCGCGTGCCTCAGGACGGCCGCTTCCGCGTGAAGTACAACGGGCGCGCCATCGACTTCCGCGTTTCGATTATGCCGTCGATCCATGGCGAGGACGCCGTTCTGCGCGTGCTCGATAAGGAGTCGATGAGCGAGAAGTTTAAAAAACTCACGCTCGAAGTGGTCGGCTTCGACCCGGACGACCTGCGCCGCTTTCGCCGCTATATCAAGGAACCGTACGGCATGGTACTGGTAACCGGGCCGACCGGCAGCGGCAAAACGACCACGCTCTACGCCGCCGTCAACGAGATCAAGACCGAAGAAGACAAAATCATCACCATTGAAGATCCGGTCGAATATCAACTGCGCGGCATCACCCAGATTCCAGTCAACGAAAAGAAGGGTTTGACCTTCGCCCGCGGGCTGCGCTCGATTCTGCGGCACGACCCCGACAAGATCATGGTGGGCGAAATCCGCGACAACGAAACGGCGCAGATCGCCATCCAATCGGCGCTGACCGGCCACCTCGTATTCACCACCGTCCATGCCAATAACGTGGTCGACGTGCTCGGGCGCTTCCTGAACATGGGGGTCGAACCTTACAACTTTGTCTCGGCGCTGAATTGCATTCTGGCGCAGCGGTTGGTGAGAATCATCTGCGATTCCTGTCGCACGGCAGTGCATTATCCAAACGAGGTGCTCGAGGCGAGCGGCCTGGACCCGCAAGTGTGGTCGCAGGTTCCCTTGTACGAAGGGCAGGGTTGCATTGAGTGCGCGGGCACCGGATTCCGCGGACGGACCGCGATCCATGAACTTCTGGATTTGACCGACCGCATCCGCGAGATGATTTTGGAGCGGAAGCCGACGTCGGAGATCCGGAAAGCGGCCCGCGAAGATGGCATGCGCTTCCTGCGCGAATCGGCGCTCGACAAGGTTCGCGGCGGATTTACCACCTTGAAGGAAATCAACAAAGTCACCTTTATCGAGACCATGCGTTGAGGCTGACGCCTGCGAATGGGCCAGCGGTTCAGTGCGGCATCCCCGGAGGTAACTACTCTCGCCGAGAAAGTGCGGGATATCATCAAGTTTTGGAGGCGATGGAGGCACGAGCATCTCGCCCCCGATGCCGGGCGGGGGCCCGGTTGCTCCACCGTTCGAGGTAATTGGATCCGCCGATGACTTCCACATCCAAACATGTTCGTCGCCCAGCGCTCGCCTGCGAAATCGCGGCGGATCGCGTGCTGGCCGGTCGCGCCGCCGATACCGGCCGGATGGTGGAGGTGTCGTCGGCTCGGGAACTGGCGCCGGGCACGGTGGTGCCCGATTTGATGGAAGCGAACCTGCGGGACGGCAAGGCCATCCGGCAGGCGATTGAAAGCACGCTCGGCAGCGTCGGCGCGAGGTCGCGCGACGTGATTGCGATTTTGCCCGACACCTCGGTGCGCGTTGTCTTGCTCGATTTCGAAACCCTTCCCCCCAAGCGGGACGAGGCCGAAGCCGTGGTCCGCTTCCGGCTTAAAAAGTCGCTGCCTTTTGATCCTGCCGATGCCCGCATTTCCTATCACGCTCAGGCGTCGGGGAAAGGGATGCGCGTGGTGGCGGCGGTCGTTCTGAACACCGTTCTCGATGAATATGAGTCCGCGTTTCGCGATGCGGGCTACAGCGCGGGAGTGGTAATGCCCTCCATGCTGGCGGCGCTCGGAGCCGCGGATGCTGAACGGCCGACGCTCGTGGTCAAGGTGGACGCGCGCACCATCAGCCTCGCGATTCTCGATCAGGAGCAACTGCTGCTGTTCCGCACGCTCGAGAATGTGCGGGGTGTGGCCATTACCGGCGATCAACTGGCGGAGGAAGTCTATCCCTCGGTGGTGTTTTTCCAGGACACTTACAATCTGAATATCGAGCGCGTCTATGTGGCGGGCCTGCCCGAGTCGGGCGGCGCCGCGCCCGCGCTGAAGAACCAGTCTGGCGCGGTGGTTGAGGAACTTGTGACCGCCTCGCAGATCGGATCGACCACCGGGATGGTTCCACGCTGGCGGATGGCAGGAGTGGTGGGAGCGTTGATTTCATAAGAGCTTTCGGCTCTTAGCTCGCAGTTAAAAGCTGGAAGCTGAGACCTGAGAGCTACGAACAGCGAGCTGAGAGCTGCATCATTATGCGTTTGGATATCAATCTCGCGACCCGGCCTTATGAAGATGCCCGTGAATTTTGGGTGCGCTGGGGATTGGGCGTGGTGGTGCTCGGCGTCTTGACGCTGCTTCTCATCGGCTGGACGGTGAGCGACTGGCGCAAAGCCGGCAAAGATCGCCAGGATATCGCATATCTCGAGCGCGAGATCGCGGACCGGGACAAGGAACGGGAAAAGGCGCAGGCTTACCTCGATCTGACCGCCAATCGAAGCACCCGGGACCAGTCCCAGTTCGTGAATTCATTGATTCAACGCAAGTCATTCTCGTGGACGCGCGTGTTCGAAGATCTGGAACAGGTGATGCCGTCGCCCCTGCATGTGGTCTCGCTGCGCCCGGAATTGAATGATCAGAATCAAGTGGAACTGGAAATGAGGGTGGCCGGAGACACGCGCTCCGCGGCCATCGAATTGGTGCATCGTATGGAAGGCTCGAAACATTTTCAGGGAACGCAACTAGAGACCGAAACGCAGGCTGGGGAGAATGGAAGGAACATCGTCATCGCTACCGTGGTCACGATCTATGTTCCCGACGAGGTTCCCGACGTCTCGCCGAACGCGTCCAACCGGAGCGACAAATAATGCCGGATCTCGGGCAATCGCGGCGCAAATTAAAGATCGTGATCGGGACGATGCTGGCGGTCGATGTGATCGCGGTGGGGGTTCTGTTCTCGCCGCTGGTCGGTTCGGCAGAGTCGCGCAATCAGCAATTGACCCAGCTGCGCATCGAACTGCTGAAGAAGAGCCGCGAGGTGGCGCCGCTCGGCGGCATGGACAAGAAGATGGCGCTGGCCAAGGATCAGATCGGCGGCTTTTACAAAGATCGCTTTGCCGCCAGCGATTCCGAACTCCTGAACGAACTCGGAAAACTGGCGTCCGATAACCGGATCCCCATGCAGCACATGAGCTACAAGGAAGAAGCCGCGGAAAGCTCCGGTGTCATTCCGCTCGAGATCTCGGGAACCTTTACCGGCGACTACTTGCAACTGGTCCGGTTCATCAATACGCTGGAACGGTCGAAGCTTTTTTTCGAAGTGGATAGCGTCGACCTCGCCGGCGAAAGTGCGGGGACGGTCCGTTTGCAAATCACCATGCATAGCTATCTGCGGTCGGGTGTGTAATTGAAACTCGGAACCGAAAACCGGAAGCAAGTCATCACCCTGGCGGTGCTCGGCGGGATCGCGATCCTGGCGCTCGGGTATGAGTATTGGCCCGCGTCGACCGCCACCTCGCCGGCCGCGTCGCAGACCGCTTCGGTGTCGACCAAACCCGTGATGCGACGCTCCGCTTCAGGAAAAATGGTGGTGGTGGCCGAGCCGCGGCTGGATCCGACGCTCGACTTAAAATTGCTGAGCCAAAGCGAGGGCATCAAGTACGCCGGCAACGGAAGAAACATTTTTGTCGCGGGATCGCTGGCGATGATTCCGAAGCCCAGGGGAACGGGGGTCACCGATCCGCACGTTTATGTGCCCCCGCCAGTTCCAGGGCCGCCTCCGATCACGCTCAAGTTTTTCGGCTTTGCCAACCGGCCCGGGGAAACGAAAAAGGTATTCTTGGTTCAGGGCGAAGACATTTTTATCGCCGCCGAGGGTGACATCGTCGACCGGCGCTATCGCGTCCTGCATATCTCATCGACCTCAGTTGACGTCGAAGATGTGCTCAACAACAACCGGCAGAGCCTGCCGCTCATGCAAGGATCTCCGGGATAAACGTTCGGGTGATTGTGCAATCTGTAATTGGGTAATTTGAAGGCAAGTCTTATGCAGCGTGATTTTAGATTACGAAATTACAGAATTAGAAAGTCACAGAATCCCCAGCGCGGTTACATGATGATCACGCTGATGCTCGCCGTGGCCCTGATCACGATCGGGCTGCTCGCCGTGCTCCCGGCATTGAAGCAGCAGGTTCAGCGCGACCAGGAAGATGAGTTAAGACACCGGGGCACGGCCTACATGCGTGCCATTCAACACTTCTACAAGAAGTTTGGGCGTTATCCTGCGAGCGTCGCGGAACTGGAGAATACCAACAACATCCGCTTCCTCCGCAAGCACTATACCGATCCGATGAGTAGGGACCCGAAAACCGGCAAGGAGAAGGACTTCAAACTCCTGCATCAGCAAGACATCGCCTTGAACAATGGGCCGGTATTGCCCGGACAACCCGGACAGAGCGGGCCGGGCGGACAAACTGGATTGTCGGGACAAAGTGGGCTGGCCGGGAGCGCGCCGGGAGGGTTTGGCGCTTCTTCGGGAGCGCAAACGGGCCCGGTTCAACCAACCGGCGCGGCGGGGGGTGATCAGACTCCGGCGAGTGGCGATTCCAGCAATTCCTCTTCGCTTGGCTCCGGTGCGTCGGGAAACTCGAATTCGCCTGGCTCGCCGGCGAATTCCAACTCTCCCAATTCGGGCTCGGGCTTAAGCGGACAAACGTTCGGCGGGGGGCCGATTCTGGGAGTCTCGAGCACGAACAGCAAAACGAAGTCGGTTCGTGTGTTCTTCGACAAAACGCATTACAGCGACTGGCTCTTCATTTATGTAACGCAACTCGATCGCGGAGGCCTGCTGGTGGGGCCGGTGAATCCTAACATGCCTCCGACGGCAAACCTCAACGGCCTGACTCCCGGAATACAGACGGGGCCCAGTACGCCAGGGCAAGGGGCTGCTGGACAGGGATTCGGACAAGGTCTTGGTGGGCAACAAGGACTCGGCGGGCAAGGACTCGGGCCAGGCCAATCTCCCCCGCCGCCGCTGCCTCCCCAGCAAAATTCGGGCCAGCCGCCGCAACAGTAGAGTCTGTTTGCCGCAATACCCCGGCAACTGAAAAGCCCCGCATCCTTCACGGGGCTTCAGGCAAAACCGAAAACGCGCAAACGTAGAGCATTCACACTGCAACTGAACCAACAACTCAAACGTTGAACGACGAACCGCAGCCGCAGGTGCTTTTCACGTTTGGGTTGTCGAACTTGAATCCGGCGCCTTCCAGGGTCTCGATGTAATCGACCCGCGCTCCGCCAAGATACATCAGCGAAGTGGCGTCCACGTAAACCTTCAAGCCCTCAAAGTCGAACACCTTGTCCATCATGCCCGCGCCATTCTCGAAGGCCATGGAATACTGGAAACCGGAGCAACCGCCGCCCACTACGGACAGCCGCAATCCGGATGGGACCGGCGCCTGCGAAGCCATGATCTCTTTGACTTTGGCAATCGCGGCGGAAGTCAGGACGGGTGCCGCGGTCTGGGGCTGCGTATTAGGCTGGACTTCCGGTGCAGTGCTAGTTGCCATCTGTTTATCTCCTTGTAAAAGGCTAGTATAGCAAACCTTGCAACCTGTTAGGCAAGGCTTTTCGGGAGCCTGACGTCGCTTCCGAATTCACCATTTAGATGCTTCAATTCAGAAGAAGTAGCATCCCCCTTGCCAAACGGGTCTATAATCCTTCGGTAGCAGGGGGCCGTACCCGAACGCCCGCGATACAACGTGGTTTCGCTGGGGCACCGTGGCAACTTCGGGGATCGGCTCGATCTCAGCTCCGAGGTGGCGTATGACTCCTATGTTCATGCTGCTTGTCGCGTGGGGTATTCTGACGGGAATCCTGATTATCCTCCTGATCTACAAAAGTACCCTCACCATGCACGAGGACGATTCCATCTTCCTCCATGAAACCGAATCCCAGATGCATAAGGATCAAGTCGAAGTTTTGGCGAAGATGAGAAAGATCACACCCATCGTCAAGGTGCTCGGCGCGATATCGGGGGTCATGATCCTGGTGATCGCGGGATTGTTTATCTATCAGGGGCTGACCAGCGCCACCACGCTGCAGTAAACGGAGCTCGCGTGTTCCGCGCGCTACCTTGCCAACCCCACGTCGGGGGAACTCGCGCGAGCGCGGCATTCACCGCCGGTCGGCGAGTTCTTTTTTGCGGGGCAACATCCGCGTCTTAGAACATGCGAACCGAACTTCCCATTGCCATCGTAGGAGGCGGTCCTGCGGGCGCTCTGGCAGGAGCCCTGCTGGCGGCCGGAGGCCGGGACGTCGTTCTGTTTGACGAAAAACTTGCCTGGGAAAAACCTTGCGGCGGCGGACTCACGCACAAAGCTTTAGAGCAGTATCCGTTTCTGGCGGATGCCGCGCGCGAGAGGAACCTGATTGAGCAATGCGAGTTGATCAGTCCGTCGGGGCAACGGGTACAGTTTCACTTGCAATACCCGGTTGCGATCTTTTCGCGCCTGGCGCTGAATGGACTGTTGCTCGAGCGAGCCCGGCGCGCGGGCGTTACCCTGCGCCACGAACGCGTAACGCGGATTACGCGCTGCGGCGATAATTGGCAATTGCTTACGTCCCATGGTGAATACCGCGCGTTCTACCTGCTGCTGGCCGCAGGCGCGCGGGATCCGTTCCGTTCCCAGTTCCTCTCACCGATTTCGCCGCGCGATCTGATGGTCACCGCGGGCTACTTTATCCTCGGCCGCAGTTCACTGATGCAGATTCAGTTTCTGAAGGGAATCACCGGTTATATCTGGATTTTTCCGCGCGCGGATCATGTTTCCGCCGGCATCGCGGGCAAAATGGGTGAAACAGCCGCCGCTGAGCTGCGGCGCACCCTCGAAAAGTGGCTGGAGGAAAACGGCTTCCGTTTGGACAGCGCGAGCTTCTACTCGCACATCCTTCCGTCCTTCCGTGCCCAGACCTTCGAAGGGCTCGATGCCTGCGGCGACGGTTGGGCCTTGATCGGCGACAGTGCGGGACTGGTCGACCCGATCACCGGTGAAGGTCTCTACTACGCGCTGAGATCCGCGGAGTTGTGCGCCGGCGCGCTTTTGGCCGGACAGCCTCATGAGTACCAGGCCCTGCTGGAACAAGACGTGCTCCCTGAGTTGAAGCTGGCGGCGCGCGTCTCCGAGCGGTTCTACAGCGGGCAGATTTTCGGAGGCAGTGTGCTCGAGCGGATGGTGTCTCTAACCGCGCAAAGCGCGAGCTTCCGCGATCTGATGAGCGACCTCTTTGCGGGCATTCAAGGCTACCGCGATTTGCGCGCGCGGCTGTGCAGCATCTTGCCTGCGGTCATGGCGGAAGGATTGGCCGGAACACTGCGCTGGAGGTGGAGCAAGGGTTCGGAGTTCGCCACCGACCCGTTCTCGGAGATCTAACTTCGGAAATCGAACCGGTGAGACGCGGCCTGCCCCGTCTCACCCTGACTCTCAGGCGGCTTTTGCCTTCATCCCCTCGATGTCGGCGAGCAGCACCTGCTCGTGGCCTTCCGGGTTTACCTTCTCGTATACCTTGCGGATGACCCCCTTAGGATCGACCACGAAACTGGTGCGCTCCCAGAATTTCATCCCTTTCCATTCCGCCTGGCCGATGCCAAGCGACTTCATGAGGCCAGCCTCGGTATCGGAAAGCAAATCGATGGTAAAGGCGAACTTGTGCGAGAAGTTCTTGTGCGAGGTGACATCGTCCGCGCTAACTCCAATCACTTTGATCCCGGCAGCGTCGAAGTTCGCCTTGGTCGCTGTAAACGACTTACCCTGAATGGTGCAGCCCGGCGTATCGTCTTTCGGATAGAAGTAGACCACCAGCCATTGTCCCGCGAAATCGGCCAGCTTCATAAGCTTGCCGTCCTGGTTGGGAAGAGAAAAATTCGGGAAAGGATTGCCAGCAGAAAGCATCGAGAGTTCTCCTTCTCTAACGTCGTGGCTCCAGTATACGAGTACACGGCGAAACATGATACCGTCGCCCGGCACTTTCGTGTCAGCGTTTGGCCATTAGCCCTGAGCCGCTAGCTCCCAGCCAAAATCTGATTTTCGGCCTGCTAATGGCTCAGGGCTAACAGCCTAGAACGGCCGCTTGCTACGCGGCTTGCGTCACTTTCTTCATCCGCTCTTTCATTTCTGCCGGGGAAACATCTTCCACATGCGTCGCGATCCCCCAGAGATGGCCAAACGGGTCCTGGATGAAACCTGACCGGTCTCCGTAAAACTGGTCCGCGACCGGCTTCAGGATTTTCGCGCCCTCCTCAGCCGCTTTTGCGACGACTTTGTCACAATCGGGAAGGTACACGTACAAGCTCACCGGAGACCCGCCGATGGTCTCGGCGCTGCGGTTGCCCATGGCGGGATTTTCGTCCGCCAGCATGATGCGTGAGTCGCCAATCTGCAGTTCGGCATGGCCAACGCTGCCATGGGGGCCATCCATGCGCACAACGATCGTGGCTCCGAAAACATTCTTGTAGTAGTCGATCGCTTTCGCTGCGCCTTTGATGACGAGGTACGGCGTAACGGTGTTGTATCCCTCGGGAATGTAATTGACCTTTTTCATGATGATTCTCCTCTGTGTTCCGCTCATGGTGTTCAAATCAAAAGATGAGGCTGACGGTTGAGGTTAAAGCGCGCAGGACGGTCCCCGGCGGGGCACGTCCATCCCTAATGAGAACACAGGTTGGCAGGACCGCTCAAGGCCGAACTTTTGTCGTGCGTTTGCAGGTCAAGAAGTGTGAAAACGACATTACAACCGCTACTCGCCTGAGCAGTTCAGATTGAGCGGCCAGGTGTTATATTTTCGGTCGAGCCGGGAGGTCAAATCGGAGCCTTCCGGCCTAAAGCGGCAGTAAAAGGAGGATCGGCATGGGATTCATCGTCTGGATCGTGGTTGGACTGATCGCAGGTTGGCTCGCTGGTCAGGTTATGAAGGGCGGTGGCTACGGTGTACTCGTGGACATCATTCTCGGGATCCTCGGCGGCGTTGTGGGCGGCTGGGTCTTTGGACTTCTGGGAATCTGGCCGGGAGGCGGCTTGATCGGTTCGATCCTTGTGGCATTTGTGGGCGCGGTAATTTTGGTCTGGATTACGCGCTTGCTAAAAAAAGCCTGAAGAAGGCTTGCGACCAATCGCAACTCGCTCTGGGCTGGCGGGTTCGGCTCGCCCAGCAGATCGCGCAGACGCGGGTGCGGTTCGGGCGGGCGAGGAGTAACCCAAGGATTGGGTGGCCAATCTACTCCATCCCCAACTCTTTCGCGAGCGCCTTCCACTTCCCATCCACCAGCGCCCGAGTCGTCGCGTCCATTACGATCTGCTCCGGCCATGGACGCTCAAATCCCTCGGTCGACCACTTGCGCGTAGCGTCGATCCCCATCTTCGAGCCGTAGTTCGCCATCCGCGAGGCGTGGTCGAGCGAATCGACCGGGCCGAGCACGAACTGGATGTCGCGCTCAGGATCAATGTGGTTCAGAACTTTCAGCGTGACGTCGGCGATATCTTGTACGTCCACGTCTTCATCGACCACGATGACGCACTTGGTGAACATCGCTTGCCCCAGCGACCAGATGGCGTTCATCACTTTGCGCGCCTGGCCGGGATACGACTTGCGAATGGAAACGATCATCAGGTTGTGGAAGACGCCTTCGATCGGCAGATTGATATCGACCAGCTCAGGGATGGTCAGCTTCATCAGCGGCAGGAAGATGCGCTCGACCGCCTTGCCGATCCAGGCGTCTTCTTGTGGAGGCTTGCCGACAACGGTCGTCGCATAGATCGGATCTTTGCGGTGAGTCACGCAGGTAACATGAAATACCGGGTACTCATCCGCAAGCGAGTAGAAACCGGTGTGGTCCCCGAACGGGCCCTCGGTGCGGAGTTCGTCGAGATTGACGTAGCCTTCGAGGATGATCTCGGCATCGGCTGGAACTTCCAGATCAACGGTCTCGCACTTCACCAACTCCACCGGCTTCTGGCGCAGAAATCCGGCAACAATGAATTCCTCGACATCGGGCGGCGCCGGCACGACGGCTGAAAACGTTAGCGCAGGCTCGGTGCCGATCGCTACCGCCACCTCCATTCGGCCGGAAGGGCGATCGCCGGAAGCCAGCATTGCGCCTCCGGATGACCTGGCCATGATGTCTACGGCAGGTGAGGCGCTTCGCGCGGCGGGTCGAACCAATGCGTCCGTCCCGGCGTGGTTTGTGGCGGACGCGGCATTGCGCAGATGGTCGCGGTAGTGTTCCGCTGCTACTTTCTGCCGCTGCCAGTGCATGCCGGTCGTGTGCGCGTCATATACCTGCATGCGGTACATGCCTACGTTGCGCTTCCCCGTCTTCGGATCGCGTGTAATCACACAGGGCAGGGTGATAAAACGGCCGGCATCTTTCGGCCAGCATTGTAGGACGGGAAAATCGAGCAACGAGAAATCGTCACGTCGGATCACCTCTTTGCACGGGCCGGTCGGGACTGTCTTCGGAAAAAACTTGCCCATCTCGGCGAGCATCGGAAGCATCTTCACTTTGTCGAGGAAGCCTTGCGGAGACTTCACGGCCATGAACCCACGAATGCGTTCGGCGATTTCATCGAGGGAGCCGACTTCGAGCGCGAGCCGCATACGGCGAGTTGATCCGAACTGGTTGATCAGAAGCTGCGAACCAGGGTAGCCCTTCACGTTCTCGAACAGAAGGGCTTTCCCGCCGACGGTTCCCCGCCGATCTTTGTCCGTACCTCGACTCTTCGAAACCCGGTCGGTAATTTCTGCAATCTCTAAAATTGGATCCGCTTCCAGGCGGATGCGTTTCAGTTCGCCAGCTCGGTCGAGCGCTTTGATCCAGTCCCGCAGATCGTCGTAGGCCAACTTTCCTCCCGTGATCAAGACGATTAGACAGACGATTATATGACGGGCGCAGTGACGCTCAGGGAAACGGCGGCAAACGCCACTTCCACTCTTCCACATTTCGCGCCCTGCGACTAGGATATGAAAATCGATTGTCGAACCTCCGAAATCCGAACGATGGTTTCCGAGGGACAAATGATCGGTTTCAAAGTGAACGGAAAAGAGCAGGCGTTCGGCGGCGATCCCGGCATGGCTCTCTCTTGCTATTCTCGAGCGGTGGCGGACAAGCGCGTGCGGGAGCTTCTGTTGTCGAATGACAAAACCGGTGTAACGGGCTGAGGTCTTCCGTCCTCTGCGTGGAGAGACGGGATTTTGCCCGGTCTGCGTTCGACGCGGGCGGAAATGCGGCGAGCCGTCTCTAGGGGAGTGAGACTTTGGGAAACTTCGCGATGAGAAAAATGCTGGCGCTGATATTTTTGCTCACGGGAACTTTCGCTACCGCCCAGGAAATCACCGTCGCCGCCGCCGCCGATATGAGTGCTGCCCTGCCCGAACTGGTCGCAGCCTACACGAAGAAAACCGGGCACGCAGTGAAACTCTCATTCGGGGCGTCCGGCAATTTGACCAATCAAATACGCAACGGCGCGCCCTTCGATCTCTTCTTCTCGGCCGACGAAGAGTACCCCCAGCAGTTGATCGCTGAAGGGTTGGCATCGAAAGAAACTCTTTATCGGTATGCAGTCGGCCGTCTGGTGCTGTGGGTGCCGTCCGATTCGCCATTGGACTTATCGAAGCTCGGGATGAACGCGTTGCTCGATCCGTCGGTGAAGAAGATTTCGATCGCGAATCCTGCCACCGCTCCGTACGGCCGCGCGGCAGCGGCCGCGCTCCGACATTTCGGAATTTACGATGAGGTTTCGAGCCGCCTGGTCGTGGGGGAAAACGTGTCGCAGGCGGCGCAATTCGTCGAATCGGGCAACGTCCAAGCGGGACTCATCGCGCTCTCCCATGCGCTCGCACCCGCGATGAAAGAGAAAGGACGCTACTGGACCGTACCGCTCGATGCCTATCCCACGCTGAATCAGGCAGCCGTTGTGCTGGCAAAATCAAAACAGCAGGATGCAGCCCGCAAGTTTCTCGAGTTCTTGCGTGACCCCGAGGCAACTGCTCTGCTCACCCAGTACGGTTTCAGCCTGTCCGCGGAGAAACATTCGAGCGGAGAAAGAGTGAAATGAACTGGGAGGCGTTCTGGTTGACAGTGCGTCTTGCAGGCATCGTCTCGACACTGCTGATCGCCATCGGAATCCCCATCGCCTACTGGCTGACTTACTCGCGCTGGCGCTGGAAATTTCTGATCGAGGCCGCGGTCGCGCTTCCGATTGTCCTGCCGCCCACCGTGCTCGGCTTTTATGTGCTCGTGGCGCTCGGTTCGCGCAGCCCGCTCGGCCGTTGGTGGGAATCGATCACCGGTCACACCCTGGCCTTCACGTTCGAAGGCCTCGCAATCGGGTCCTTGGTATACAGTCTGCCCTTTGCCGTGCAACCGTTCGCCGCCTCCTTCGGCGCGGTTGACGCGGCACTGCTTCGCGCCTCGGCGTCGCTCGGCCATTCGCCGGTGCAGACCTTTCGCCGTATTGTGCTTCCCCTCTCCAAAGCCGGGCTGGTCACCGGATTCGCGCTCAGTTTCGCGCACACGCTGGGCGAGTTTGGCGTGGTGCTGATGGTGGGAGGCAACATTCCCGGCGTGACGCGCACCATTTCGATTGATATTTACGATCAGGTGCAGACGGCAAATTATTCCAGTGCGAACCAGACGGCGCTACTCCTGCTGCTCATTTCTTTTCTGGTGTTGTCGATGGTGTATGGCGTGAACCGGCATCCTTGGGTGGTGGTGCCGTGGCGGTAAGGATTGCCACTCCCGCACGATCCGAGCCGCAATTCTCGACTCAGCCACTTTCCGCCGACCTCGAAGTCCGCATCCGCAAACGCTTTTCGAATCCTGAGGGCAGCTTCAATCTCAATGTCCACTTTCGCGCGCTCGCCGGTTTCACGATTGTCTTCGGCGCATCGGGCGCAGGAAAAACCACGCTACTCGATTGCATCGCGGGACTGACCGATCCGGACCAAGGACGGATTGCGGTTGGCGGTGAGGACCTTTACGACTCGGAGAAGAACCGCAACGTCGCCGCCTGGAAACGGCGTATCGGCTACGTACATCAGGACCTGGCGTTGTTCCCACACCTGACCGCCGAAGAAAACGTCGCTTACGGGCTCCGCTCGCTTGGTGCCCTCGAGCGGCAAACGCGCACCGGCGATATGCTCCAGGCGTTCCGCATCGATCGCTTGCGCGACCGGCGTCCGGCGCAAATTTCAGGAGGCGAGCGCCAACGTGTCGCCCTGGCACGCGCGCTGGTGACCGAGCCACGCGCGTTACTGCTCGATGAGCCGCTCGCCGCGCTCGACCGTCCGACGAAGTCGCTGCTCGTCGGCGATCTGCGGCAGTGGAACCAGCATCACCGCGTCCCGATTCTGTTCGTCACCCACAACGGCGAAGAAGTGTTTGCCTTGGGCAACGAGGTCATCATGCTCGATGCAGGAAGAATCGTGGCGCAAGGGCAGCCGCATGAAGTCATGCACGCTCCGCACCTCGAAACCGTCGCGCAGCTGTCCGGATTCGAAAATATTTTCGACGCGACGGTGCTGGCACTGCACGAAACTCGCGGCACCATGAGATGCCGCCTCGGAACGGGCGAGATGGAGCTAGAGACGCCGCTCGTTCGCGCAGAAGTTGGCTCGTGCCTGCGCGTCGGAGTTCGCGCAGGCGATCTACTGCTGGCAACAGAGGAGCCGCACGGGCTCAGCGCTCGCAATATCTTGTCGGGAACGATCCGGCGGCTGGTGCAAAGAGATGTCATCATCGCGGCCATCGTGGATTGCGGTGGCGCAGAGTTCGACGTCCACCTAACCCTAGCGGCGCGCGATGCTCTCGAACTTGTGCCCGGCAAAGCAGTGTGGCTCGTGGTCAAGACGCACTCCTGCCATTTGCTGGCAATGTGAAGAACTTTCGAGCGCCCGTGTGGAAGCGGAGCCGAGCTCGGTCCCAACACCAGCACCGCGAGCATCCGGTTCACGCTCGAGCGCGATCGCCGCGATCCATTGCCCACTCCGTTCGTTGTGATAAACAGTCGTTCCGCCCAGACGACGGGCAATGTCTTCGGGCAGCAAATCTCGATGATAGCCAAAGAATTTTTCTTTGATACGCTGCCAGGCGGCCCAATTCTCAATTCCGAAGAGCGGGTGCGGCGGCTCGTACTTGGTCGAGAACACCAGCGCCACGTCAAATGTATCGCGAGCGGCGAAGGCTGAGTCAATCTGCGAGACTGAGAAGTCCTCGATGCGCACGACGCGGAAACGCTGACTGGCATTCGGATTGACATAGCCGATCCATGGCCGGGTGAGTTCGTCGGACGCGGGCCATGCGGTGAGAATGCGCTCGCCCGGATACCGCATCGCCAGAAAACGGCTGGCTTCCGCATGCAACAGGATGTAGTCGCGATAGGCTAGGTTGTCTTCGAGCGAGAACCCGTATGGCGGATTGCTGAACAGGCCCGCGACAAATGCAATGGCGACCGCTCCCACAATCAAGCTCCAATCGCGCACGCGCCGCTTGAGAGTCGAGACCCAGGCGAGCATCACGAGCGGGACGACCGGCAACAGGTAACGAGCCAGCACCGCTCCGCCGACCGCCGACATAAAGGCGAGGTACGCGAGCAGGACGGAAAGGAATGCTGCCTGAATCCAGAATGGAATTCGGGGACGAGCGAGCTCGTTGCGTTGGAGCGGTGGCCGCAACATGGCCAGCAACCCCGCCAGCGTGAGCAGATAAAGTCCGAAGTATCCGAAGATTTGCCAGAGCCTCATCGCCAGCGCCAGTGGGATGCGCAGTGGATCGAGCGTTTCGGCCACGTTGTAACGAAAGAACTCGGGATTGCCGAATAGATAGCCCGTCTTCGAGTAGTGGTAGGCATACCAGGCGGCCAGCGGCACGACCGGCAGGAGCAAATAAAAAGAGCGCGCGCGCCTGCCCGAGGGTGGAAAAATTTCCTCCCCTCGCGGCCGAATCCAATAGCCGATTCGTTCCCAGCCGCACAGCGCGAGCGGCGCCAGGATCGCCGTCTCTTTCGCTAGCGCCGCCAGCGAAAACCAGAGGACATAGGTCCACGGACGATCTTCGAGGTAAGCGGCCAGCGCCCAGAACGTAAATCCGGCGGCCGGCAAGTCGACCAGCGCCATCGAGCTCTGCATGAAGTACACCGGATAAATCGCCACCAACGCGCTTGTCGCCCACGCGACCGGCAGATTGGCGGCGATTCGTGAAAGTCGAAACAGTCCCAGCAACGAAAAGGCAGACAGCGCCAGCATGGCGGTGCGGGTGACCAGCGGCGAGTATCCGGCAACGCGCCAAGCGAGCGCCAACCATGCCATCACCAGCGGCGGATGCGCGTTCGAGGGAGTGGACTGCGGAATGAGCGTGCCGCTCAGAAACAAATCGCGAGCTGCCGGGATGTAATAGCCCGCTTCATCCCAGAAATAAGGAAGGCGAAGAAGCGGCGCGTGCAGAAGCATTAATCCCGCAAAGAAGAGCGCGAACAGAAGAAACTGTTGCGCCCGGGCGTGGGGCAACGGCGCGGGAGATGACGATGCCGTCCGGGAAATTGTCTTCGAATCGGACTGCGCTAGGGTCCGCGCAGTCATCAGTGAATGGGTCCGCCCGGAGCGCGTGGATCAAGCTTGATCTCGCCGAACGCGACCTCGTAGTTGGTCACGTTCTGCTGCAGGAGCGCCATGAGCGCCTTGGCCTGCTGCGGGCTGAGATAAATTCCCTGAAAGTTCCGCAATTCCACCTGGGTCTCCGAGCTCTGCTGCATCGTCCCAAAAACCAGGAAGAAATCCCAAACGTTCACCCGGATCTGCACGCTGTTGGAGTAGGCCTCGCGGTAATCGGCGGTTTGCACGAATTTCACATTCGGTTGGTTCGTGGTATTCATGCCTCGCAGTGTATCGCGTGACCGAGGACAGAGCCAAGCGCCCACAGTGTCCACAGTGCCGCTCAAATTAACTCTTCTTTAACACTGGCGCAACATTGCTGCAACAAAGTCCCTCTAGTGTCATAGCGCGTCTCTCCCGCCATGGAACCTTTGGAGGCAGCAGACAAATCGCGTTACCCCGATCTGATCCCCAATCTGATCTATGTCGTCGAAGACGATCCCGATGTATCTCGCCTGATCGAGCACAACCTGCGCATTGCCGGGTACGAAGTCTCGACATTTTTCTCCGGAGCACCCGTGGTTCCGCAAGCAGCCATGGCGCTGCCGGCGCTGTTTCTTCTCGACATCATGTTGCCCGGGATCAGCGGCTTCGATCTCTGCCGCCAGATCCGCCAGCACGAACGCCTGGGCAAGACCCCCGTCATTTTTCTCTCCGCCAAAGCCCAGGAACCCGACCGTCTGCAGGCCTTCGAGGCCGGGGGCGACGGATACATTACCAAGCCCTTTAATCCGCGCGAGTTGATCGCGCGTGTTCGCAACGTTCTTCGAGCGCAACCGGATGCGCCCAGCCAGGAAGTCATTCAGTTGGGCGAGTTGGAAATCGATATCGCGTCAATGACCGTGCGTGTGCAGGGCCGGACCATACTTACCACCGTCCGCGAATTTCGGCTGCTCGAATATCTGGCCCGGCACCGCGGACGCGTCTTTACCCGAGACCAGTTGCTCGACGCCGTGTGGAAAGAAGGCTCATTCGTAACGCCGCGTTCGATTGACGTCTTCGTGCGCCGTCTGCGGGAGAAAATCGAACGCGATCCACGGCGTCCGCGCTATCTGAAAACGATGCGCGGAATCGGCTACCGCTTCGAAAATGGACGATGATCGGTGGTTGGAGCACTGGTCGGCTCGCCTGGGGCCCACCACCAGCTCAAAATAGCGCGTGAAGCCGCTCGAAGTGTACCTGCTTCCGCCCCGCTTCCGAAGATCTCTTCCATTCGCTTCCTGCTATCCTGAGAGCTTTCGCCCGAGGCCAACGTTATGAAAATCAAATCATCGACCTTGCTAACCCCGTTCGTGCTCATCGCAATTTGTTCTTTCCTCTCACCCCAGCAAACAAAGGGCACGGCGTCTGTCACGATCCTGGTCTCGGACCAGACCGGAGCTGTCGTCCCACGGGCCCAGATCAAGATCTCGCCATCGCCTCCGACCGCTCCAGGAAATCTGGTGGCGGATCGGTACGGAAAACTCTCCTTCGATCTGATGCAAGGAGATTACGACCTGTCCGTGACCAGTCAGGGCTTCATGCCCTGGACGCAAAGCATCCACGTGCAAGGCGCAAACCGGACGGTAGAGGCCGTCTTGATGGTCGGCCACGGCAGCGGCGTCGAGGTTCGCCCGACTTATTTCGACGGCCAATCCTGGTGGAATCACATCAAGTTCCTCGCGGACGACAAACTTGAAGGCCGCGACACCGGAAGCCGTGGCGAACGTGAAGCGCAAGCCTACGCCGTCGAACAACTCAAAAGCACGGGCGCAGAACCGGCCGGCGTAAACGGCTACTACCAGCCCGTCAAGTTCGTGTCCCGCCAAATCGTCGAAAAAGATTGCAGCCTGGTCCTCATCCGCGATGGGGAGGGAAAACCGAAACACGAGCCGCTCACTCTCGGAGAAGATGCCATCATCAGCACGCGCGTCATGCCCGCGCCCGAGGTCCATGCTCCGCTCGTTTTCGCTGGCTACGGACTTAAAGTTCCCGAGAAAAATTATGACGACTTTGCCGGGATCGACGTCCGCGGCAAGGTCATCGTGATTCTTGCCGGATCACCCTCCGAGATTCCCGGTGCGCTCGCTTCGCATTACCAGACAGCCGCCGAGCGCTGGAAAGTGCTGCGCAACGCCGGCGCGGTCGGCATCGTGACCTTGCTCAACCCCGCGTCCATGGACATCCCCTGGTCCCGCATGGCGCTCAATCGCGCTCATCCCTCCATGGACCTCGATTATTCCGAGTTCAACGAAACCGAGGGCGCGCAGATCGCCATCACTGTCAACCCCGCCAGTGCCGCGAAGTTTTTGGCCGGCTCCGGGCACAGTTTCGAGGAAATCGCCGCTCTCGGTAAAGATCGCAAGCCCCTGCCGCACTTTCCGCTCACCGTTTCACTCGCCGCCACAACAAAAGTCGAGGTCGCGAAAATAGAGTCGGCGAACTTGGTTGCCAAACTCCCGGGCAGCGATCCCGTTCTCAAAGATGAATACGTGGTGCTCTCCGCCCATCTCGATCACATCGGCATTGGCGAACCCGTCAACGGCGACCGCATTTACAACGGGGCCATGGATAACGGCTCGGGCAGCGCTCTGGTCCTCGATATGGCCGCAAGTTTCAAGAAGAATCCGGAAAAACTGCGCCGCTCGATCCTGCTCGTTTTAGTCACCGGCGAAGAAAAGGGCCTGCTCGGATCGAAATATTTCGCTGCTCATCCCACCGTCCCGCCCAAGTTCATCGTCGCCGACGTCAACGTCGACATGTTTCTGCCGATCGTGCCTCTTAAGCTTCTAACCGTGCTCGGCCTCGAGGACTCTGACCTGGGCGATCGCGTGCGTACCATCGCGCAGTCGGTCGGCGTGAGAGTTCAGCCCGACCCCGAGCCGTTGCGCAATCTTTTCGTGCGCAGCGATCAGTACAATTTCATCCGCCACGGAGTGCCTTCGGTGATCATGAGCGTCGCGCCCGAACCCGGCTCGCCCGAGGTGAAGATCTTCAAAGACTGGCTGACCCAGCGCTATCACGCACCCTCGGACGACCTGGATCAGCCGGTCGACCTCGCCGCCGCCGCTCAATACGAAGAGATCGTTCGCGCCTTGCTCATCGACGTCGCCGATCAAGACCACCGTCCAGAGTGGAAACCAGATAGTTTCTTCCGGAGATACGCGGAAGTTGCGACAATGGGACAGTAAGTTCCCGGAGGGGCGGCGCTTGCCCCGTCTCGAATGCGTTGCCAACCGAGACGTGGCCAGCCGCGTCTCTTGAATACTCTTGGAGAGAAAACTTGAACGACTATCTTTTATCCGTGCTGCTCGGAATTGTTGAAGGCCTCACCGAGTTCTTGCCCGTCAGCTCGACCGCGCATCTCCGCCTTTCTGAGCTATTGCTGAACGTGCCACTGTCGAGCGGCTACTGGAAGATGTATTCGATCGTGATCCAGCTAGGCGCGATCCTGGTTTTGCCAATTTATTTCCGCAAACACATCCTCCAGCTCGTTTCAACGTTTCCCGAAGGCGAGAAGCGAGACTGCGACTACCTGACCCATCCGCTGACCTTGGTCATGATTGCCTTCGTCGTAACCGCGGTCCCGTCTCTTCTGCTCACCAAAGTGATCGGCAAGAATCTCGAGAGTCTTTACGTGATGGGGGGAGCGCTGCTGATCGGCGGTATCGTCATGTGGGTCGTCGACGCGATCAAAGCTCCGTGGGAAAAAGCCGGCGCCGGCGCTCCCGGCTCGCCCATCCACACCTGGAAGATGGACGACATTCACGGCGGCCAAGCCCTTTGGATCGGCGCCTGCCAGATTCTCTCCGCCGTTTTTCCCGGCGCGTCGCGCTCCATGTGCACGATTGCCGCCGGTCAACTGGTCGGAATGTCGCGAGCCGCCGCCCTAGAGTTTTCCTTCTTCCTCTCGATACCGACCATGGCCGCGGCCACCCTTTACACGCTTTACAAGTCGCTTTCCGGCAAAGATGAGAACCCCATCGGCGTCGCCCAAATCAGTCCCCACGAGTGGGTCATTCTCCTCATCGGCTTCGTTGTTTCCTTCATCGTCGCTTACGGAGCCGTCGCCTGGTTCATGGGCTATGTCCGAAAGCGCGGGTTCGCGCCTTTTGCGATGTATCGGATCTTGCTCGGAATTGCGGTGCTGGCTTGGGCGATGGGATTCATCGGGCACTACTGAAGTCTAGATCTCAGCTCGCTCACGAGCCGTTTCGACGAGCAAGCAATTCCCGATACGTCCGCGGAATCCCACCCGTGGCAAAAAGCGCCAAGCATGGGCCCGGAGTGTGTTCGGCCCAAGAGTCGCTCTCGCGATTGCGCGAGATGATGCGCGACACACCCGGGCTTCAGATTCGAAATCAAGTACGGAAGTGTCGGTTACCATGCTCTTGCGATCCCTCTCGATCGCGAGCGTGGTCAGCGAGTCAACCGGAATGCATGGGCTTTTGACTGGAGTAATATCTCTTCTCTCGCCCGTACCCAACTCGCCACCCCGTCCCGTTTCCCGCATTGTACGAACCATCGCTTCTTGACATAATTATCAAGCTCTGGCCAGGTAACGGTGCTGTGGGTGAGCTGTTGCCCGAAGCGACGCGGTCGCGGTCACATGACATTTTTCTCGAAAGCGTTTGCGCCCACCAGGAACCGGCGTCTGAACGAGCTCGTCGGATTCTTGCTGTGCGTCTCCGCACTCCTTCTTTTCCTCGCGCTGGCATCCTATTCGCCCCTCGATCCCTCGCTGAACAGCGCCTCCATCCTCACCGGATCGCGCGCTGCCCGCAACTGGATCGGTATTTTCGGAGCCTATCTTTCCGACCTCGTCCTGCAATTGTGGGGAGTCGGATCATTTCTGCTGCCCATCTTCATGGCCATGCTCGGCGCGCGCTGGTTTCGCTCTCGTGCCGTGCAAACTCCGATTGCAAAGACGCTCGGCGGAATCTGGCTGCTGATGTTTGTTCCCGCGCTGCTCGCCATTCTGCCCGGGCATGTTCGCTGGATGGGCGCCATTCCGATCGAAGGCCTGGCCGGACGCATCGTTGGCGACGTTTTGATCCGTTACCTTAACGTTGC
>Ga0302325_10002987_pt1 | contig 40405 bp, 38 predicted proteins | sample Palsa_T0_2_FD_201948 | JGI IMG/M metagenome (GOLD analysis project Ga0302325, IMG submission 201948) | Peat permafrost microbial communities from Stordalen Mire near Abisko, Sweden - Palsa_T0_2 | ecosystem: Environmental > Terrestrial > Soil > Palsa > Peat permafrost | place: Sweden: Abisko...
CTGGTAGTCCTCATAGGTCACGTAGTGCCACACCTCGTGCTGGCCCGCCGCCGTCGTGCGGACGACGATCCGGGAGGGGTCGCCGATCGCGAGCTTGACGGCCTCCATGCTGAAGCCGACGGCGATCAGCCCGTTCTTCACCAGGGCCTGCTGGTCGGGATTGAGCCTCGCGAACGCGTCGGGGCTGCCCTTGATCCGGGAGTCCGGCGTGTCGCAGCCGGCGAGGAGCGCCGCGCAGAGGGCGACCGTGGCGAGGGAGAGGATTCGGGAGTTTTTCACGGCGGGGAGGGATTTCGGGAGGTTTGGTTTGAGCGGCCTGGCTTGAAAGGTTATACGCAATTAGACGTCCCCGGGAGGCGGGGGTTTCACACAAAATGCAAAAGACGCTAATCCTCTGGGACATAGACGGAACATTGCTCCACTCGAGCGGGGCGGGGATGCGGGCGCTAGAAGAGGCGCTCCAGGGCGTCTTCGGCGTCAGCGGCTCGTTCGCCGGGATCGAGTTCGCGGGACGCACGGACCCGTGGATCATCCGCCAGGTCTTCGCCCGCTTCGGGATAGAGGACTCGAAGGCGAACCTCTCGCGCTACGTCGACGGCTACATCGCCCTCCTGCCCGGGATTCTCGGGCGCAGCCGCGCGCGCGTGCTGCCCGGGGTCGAGGAGATCCTGTCCCAGGCCGCAGTCCACCCGGGCGTCGTGCAGGGGCTCCTCACCGGGAACCTGCGCCGCGGCGCCGAGGTGAAGCTCGGCTTCCACGGCCTGTGGCATTATTTCCCGATCGGGGCCTTCGCGGACGACAGCGAGGTGCGCAACGAGCTCGGGCCGCACGCGCTGCGCCGGGCCAGGGGCCACTGGGGCCTCGACTTTCCCGCGGAGCGCGTCTGGGTCGTCGGGGACACTCCCCACGACATCGCCTGCGCGCGCGCGATAGGCGCCCGGGCTCTGGCGGTCGCGACCGGGGCCTCGAAGGCCGCCGAGCTCGCGGGGCACGATCCGGACGCCGTCCTTGAGAGCCTGGGCGACACGGGGGCCTTCTGGGGCGCGCTGGGGGCGTAGCGGCCCCCCGTATTTGTTTGCGGGCGGCGCGCGCCCGCCGAGTATCGCAATTCCGAAAACCAAAGCCGCACGATGCCCCGCTCCTACTCGATCGCCATCGGTTCCGACCACGCCGGATTCAAGTACAAGGAGCTCATCAAGGCCGTCCTCCTCTCGGACGGGCACACCGTGCGCGACATGGGCACCGACTCGGAGGAGCCGTGCGACTACCCGGACTTCATCCGGCCGGTCGCGGAGGCGGTCGGGCGCGGCGAGTTTGAGCGGGGGATCGTGCTCGGGGGCTCGGGCAACGGCGAGGCGATCGTCGCCAACCGGGTCAGGGGCGTGCGCTGCGGCGTGTGCTGGAACGACCAGCTGGCGGTCTGGAGCCGGTCCCACAACGACGGGAACTGCCTGTCGATCGGCCAGCGCACGGTGACGGCGGACGAGGCCGTGAGGATCGTGCGCACCTGGCTCTCGACCGAATTCGAGGGGGGCCGCCACATCGCCCGCATCCGCAAGATAGACGGCGTCTGAACGGGGGCCGCCGCCCGAGAGACGACGAGCTTGCCCACCCTGCGCGCGCGACTCAGCTTCAGTCCCCGGCCATGGCATTCCCCAAAGCTCCCGCCATCCTAGAGTCGCGCGACCTGCGCGCGGCGGACCTGGACGAGAGGCCGAACGAGACCCTCCTGCGGATCTACGCCTGGATGCAGCTCGCCAGGGTCGCCGACAACCGGATCCTCGAGCTCTTTCGCCAGGGGCTGATCCGCGGGACGGTGACGGGCGGCCAGGGCAACGAGTGGATGATCGTCCCCCTCGCGCTCCTCGCGGACAAGGCGCTGGACGTGATCTCCCTCACCCACCGCGGCTTCGGCGGGCACCTCATCTGGGGCGGCCACCTCTGCGAGCACCTGAACCAGTACTTCGCGAACGCCGACAGCCCGACCCGCGCGCGGGAGGGCAACATCCACCACGGCGACCCCGCCCACCGCTCGCTCCCCATGATCAGCCACCTGGGCGCCATGTGCGGGCCCGTCCTCGGGGCCACCGACTCCCAGCGCCGCTTCGGGCGCAAGGCCGTCGGGTTCGCGTTCTTCGGCGACGGAGCGTCGAGCACGGGCGACGTGCACGAGGCGCTGAACCTCGCCTCGCTCCTGTCGCTGCCGATCGTGTTCGTGATCGAGAACAACGGCTACGCTTACTCGACGCCGACCTCCGAGCAGTTTGCGCCGGGCACCGAGCTCTGGCGGCGCGCCGCGGGCTACGGCATGGAGGGCCACGTGATCGAGTGCGGGGACCCGGGCAGGACGGCCAGGGCCCTGGACGCCGTCATCGGAAAGGTGCGCTCGACCTCTCGGCCCGTCCTCGTCGAGGCGCGCACGCTGCGCCTGCGGGGCCACGCCGCCTACGACACGGGCGACTACCTCAAGCCCGGGGAGGTGGAGGGGTTCGAGGCCAGGGACCCGCTCCCCGCCTTCCGCGCGTCCGTGGCCGGTCTCTGCGGCGCGGCCAGGGTCGACGCGCTCGACGCCGACATCGCGAGGTTCACCGAGGAGTGCGTCCAGGTGTGCATCCGCGTCCCTCGCCCCTCGCCCGCCGGCATGGAGGCGGGCCTGTTCGCCCCCGCCTCGGAGCCCTTCGCCTGGAAGCCCGAGCCCGCGGTTGCCGCCAGCCTCACCATGGCCCAGGCGATCAACCAGGCGATCCGGAAGGTCCTTGCCGAGAGGCCCCAGTCGATCGTGCTCGGCCAGGACATCGCGACCTACGGCGGCGCCTTCAAGGTGACCGAGAACCTCTTCAGGGAGTTCGGGCGCTCGAGGGTCCTCAACACGCCGCTGGCCGAGAGCGCCTGCACGGGCTACGCGATCGGCCTCGCGCTCAACGGGCACCGCCCGATCGAGGAGTTCCAGTTCGCGGACTTCGCGACCGAGGCGATGACCCAGATCACCCTCAACGCGGCGACGATGCATTTCCGCTCGGGGGCCGCGTGCCCCCTCGTCCTCAGGCTGCCGTGCGGCGGCGGCCTCACGTTCGGCTCCTTCCACTCGCAGGAGCTCGAGTCCTTCTTCCTCTCGATGCCCGGCATCAAGGCTCTCTACCCGAGCGACCCCCAGGACGCGTTCAACGCGCTCCTCGCGGCCTGCGAGGAAAACAACCCCGTCATCCTCTTCGAGCACAAGGGCCTCTACCGCCGGGGCAAGCACCCGGTCGCGTGGGACCCCGCGTACCGCGGGGTGTGGCACCCGAGGCGCGTCCGCCAGGGTGACTACGCGACCCTCGTCACCTACGGCGAGATGGTGCACCTCGCGGCCGACGTCTGCGACTACCTGGCCAGCGAGTACGAGGTCGAGATAGAGGTGTTCGACCTGCGCTGCCTCTCGCCGCTCGACCTCTCCGAGATCGCACCCTCGGTCGCCCGCACGGGGCGGCTGATCGCCCTGCACGAGGGGCGAAGGACCCACGGATTCGGCGCCGAGATCGTCGCGCGGATCACGGAGGGCGCCCGCGAGCCGCTCAGGGCGCCGCCGCTGCGGATCGGCTCCCTCGACCTGCCGGTGCCCTTCGCGCCGGAGCTCGAGGCGGCGTTCCGGCCCACGAGGGACAGCGTGATCCAGACGGTGACGGGATGGATGTCGTGAAAAGAAAGCCGATCACCCGCGCCGCCTGGTCCAGGATCCGGCTTTTCGCGATGGACGTGGACGGGGTCCTTACGGACGGGACGGTCTCGATCTGCTCGGACGGAACCGAGTCGAAGCGCTTCAGCATCATAGACGGGCTGGGCCTGATCCTGCTTCGCGGCTCCGGCCTCGAGACCGCCTGGATCTCGGGCAGGAAGTCGGACGCGACGACGCTGCGCGCGGCGGAACTCAAGATCCCGCACGTGATCCAGGGCAGGCACGACAAGCTCGCCGCGCTCCGCGAGCTCGCGGCCGAGCTCGGCGTCCCGCTGGGCGCCTGCGCCTACATGGGCGACGACTTCATCGACGCGCCGGCGATCGCCGCCGCAGGCATCGGCATCTCGGTGCCGGCCGCGCTCCCCGCGGCGCTCGCCGCCGCCGATTACGTCACCGCCAGGCGCGCGGGACACGGGGCCGTCAGGGAGGTCTGCGACCTCCTACTGGCCGCGCGGGCGGCCCCCTCAGGGAACACCCGGCCCCGGCGGCGTACATAACAAGCCGTGAGACGACTCGAGAAATGCCGGTGGGCCGCGGCGGCGCTCCTCGCCACGGCCCTGCACGTCACGGCCGAGGACAGCACGCTGGCCCCGCCCGCGCGCAACTGGACGCTTCCCATGTTCACGAAGGAGGGGTACCGGCAGATGACGATCCGGGGCGACGAGGTCCACCCCGTCAGCAACGACCGGGTCGACATCGTCGGCATGAACGTCACCGTCTTCTCCGGGGGCCCCGACGCGAAGGTCGACTCCGTGCTCCTTAGCCCCGAGGCGAGCTTCCTCCTCACCGAGAAGGTCGCCCGCGGCTCCAAGTCCGTCCGCCTCGTGCGCGACGACGTCGAGGTCTCGGGCGAGGGATGGACCTACCTCTACAACGAGAAAAAAGTTCTCATTTCGCGGCACGCCCACATTGTGTTCCACACGGCGCTGCCGGACATGCTCAAATGAGACCCCTACCCCTCCTCGCGGCGGCCGCGGCCATGGCCCTGGCGAGCGCGTCGCGCGCGGCCGACCCCCAGGTCACGACCGTCGACAGCGTCTCCCTCGAGTCGGTCAGCACGGACACGGAGACGACGACCATCTGCCGCGACGATGTCGTCGCGGTCGGCAACGGCATGACGCTCCACTGCGACAACCTGAAGGTCATCGCGACGCGGATCGGCGACAAGGGCGCCACCCTGGGGAAATACGGAAGCTTCAAGTACCTCCTCGCGACGGGGCACGTGGTCATCGTCCAGGGGGACCGCGTCGCGACCTGCGGCCGCGCCGAGGTGTTCCCGGGCGAGGACCGGATCGTCCTCACCGAGGGCCCGGTCGTGGAGATCAAGAGCGAGGGCTACAAGGTGTTCGGCCCCCGCATGGTCCTCTACAGGGGGCAGCGGCGCGCCGTCGTCGAAGGGACGCCGAGCGAGCGCTCGCACATCTCGCTTCCCCCGATCAAGGACCTGGGTTTCCCGGCGGACAAGCCCTCGAAATGAGATGGTAACCTCGTCCATCGTCACCGAGGGTCTCGTGAAGACCTACGGGCAGCGGTCCGTCGTCGACGGCATCGATCTGAGGATGAGCGGCGGCGAGGTGGTGGGGCTCCTCGGCCCGAACGGCGCCGGCAAGACGACGACGTTCTACATGGTGGTCGGGCTCGTCCCCGCCACGAAGGGGCGCGTGCTCCTCAACGGCGACGAGATCACCCACCTGAAGATGCACCAGAGGGCCCGCCGCGGCATCGGCTACCTTCCCCAGGAGCCCTCGGTCTTCCGGAAGCTGACGTGCGAGGAGAACATCATGGCGATCCTCGAGGCCGTCCACGTCCCCAGGAGGGAGAGGAAGGCGCGCATGAACGAGCACATCGAGGAGCTCGGCCTCGGGCATGTCGCGAAGCAGAGGGCCTACACCCTCTCGGGCGGCGAGCGGCGCCGGCTCGAGATCGCCCGCGCGCTGGTCACCCGCCCGCATTTCCTCCTCATGGACGAGCCCTTCGCGGCGATCGACCCGATCTCGGTGGCCGACGTGCAGAAGATCATCCTGCAGCTGAAGAAGAGGGGCATCGGCATCGTGGTGACCGACCACAACGTCCGGGAGACGCTCAGGATCGTCGACCGCGGCTACCTGATCCACAAGGGCCGCGTGCTGGCCGAGGGCTCCGGCGAGTTCCTGATCCGCGACGAGAATGCGCGCAAGTTCTACCTGGGCGAGGATTTCAACCTGTGAGGGTGGATGTGAGCCCAGAACCCACTCAAGACATGAACTCAAATGGGAAATCCCGGTTCAGATCCGGCGCCGCCCGTCCCAATATTGCCGCCACCGTTGGGCTGGCGCTCTCGGCTTTCCTCTGCGGGCCCGCAATGAGCGCTGCGGACGCAGCCCCTGGCGCGGGTCGCGTGGTGCACGCGCAGAGTGGCTCGCTGCGGGGCCTTCTGATCCAAGGCGGGCCCGGAGCCGTCTTCAAGGGAGTCCCGTACGCACAGCCGCCGGTGGGCGCGCTGCGCTGGAGGGAGCCCTTGCCGATGGAGCCCTGGAGCGGCGTGCGCGACGCCCTGCGTTCCGGGCCGCCCGCAGCCCAGGCTTCGCTCAAGTGGAACGACGCAATGGCCGCGGCCAGCAGCGAGGACTGCCTGTACTTGGACGTTTGGACTCCGCGGCCGGAGAACGCGGCCGGGCTCCCGGTCATGGTGTGGTTCCACGGCGGCGGCCACGTGGGGGGATCCGGAGGCTTCGATCCCCTTTACGACGGGACGCAGATGATCCGCCGCGGAGTGATCCTGGTGGTGGTCGAGTTCCGCCTGGGCGTTTTCGGCTTCTTCTCCCACCCCGAACTGTCGCGCGAATCGGCCCATGGCACCTCCGGGAACTACGGGATCCTCGACCAGGTCGCGGCCCTGAAGTGGGTGCGCGCCAACATCGCGAGCTTCGGCGGCGACCCGGCGAAGGTCACGATCTTCGGCGAATCCGCGGGCTCGATCGACGTGACGGCGCTCATGACCAGCCCGCTGGCGGACGGACTGTACCGCGGCGCGATCGCGGAAAGCGGCGCCGTGTTCAGGAACGCGGGGAGCGCGCCCGCCCAGGCGGAGCACGCCGGGGTCGAATTCGCGCGCCGGCTGAAGGCGCCGGAAACGGGAACAATCGCGTACCTGCGATCGCTGCCTGGCGCCGAGGTCCTCGGGGCGGGCCCGGGCTTTCTGGGGATGACCATCGACGGGTGGGTGTTCCCGAGGTCCCCGTATGATTCTTGGAAGGAGGGACATGAGGCGCATGTCCCCGTCATCATCGGCTTCAACGGCGTGGAAATAGCCGCCCCGGGGCCGGCGGCAAAGGTGGCCGAGGCCATTTCAAAGACCTTCGGGGACCTGGCGCCGCGCGCCTTGGCCCTCTACGGCCTCGCCCCCGTTTCTGCAGCGGCTGCGCAGGACCCTGTCTACGGCGACGTGGCGGAACAATGGGGAAGCGACTCATTCCGTTCCACAGGGATCCTCTTCTGCGACTGGCACAGCCGTTCAGGGGCCCACGTGTGGTCATACGAATTTGACCGGGCCATTCCCCCCCACCCGCGCTCGTCCCATGGGTGCGAGATGCCCTATGTATTCGGGAACATGGACTTGGGGAATAGCAACCTCGCGGGCGATTTCAATGACATCGACCGCGCGCTCTCATCACAGGTCCAGGCATACTGGGCGAACTTTGCGAAATCAGGCGCTCCGGACGGAGATGGGCTCCCGGAGTGGCCCGCCTACGACGGCAACGGGCGGCGCTTCCTTCGTGTGACGCCGGACGGCCGGATAGTTGCCGACGCGGACGAGCGCGCGCCGTACATGGCGCTCTTCCGCGAGCTGGACGCCACGTCAGGGGTCAAGCCATAGAGGTCGCCTTGAAGATCCGCCAGGCTCTCGTATCCGTTTCATCGCCGACTCCCTCACGGACTGCGGCCGCCCGCGAAACGTAGGACGAGACCTGGGTTCGCCCTCGGCGCCGGGTACCTTGCAATGGCGAGCGCCATGATCGAGCCCATCCACAAGGAGCGACCCCTGCGGAGATCGGGACAAAGCGCCAAACCGGGGAGCCGCGGCCGACGAACGCGTTTGCGTTCCCCTGCCCTCGTATGCTGAAATCCCCTCATGCAGAAGGCCATCCACGGCATCACTGTCGCCCATTTCTTCGAGACCTACCGCGAAAAGCTGAAGCTGGAGTTGGTCACGGGGGAGGCGGGGCTGCACAGGCTGATCCGGGAGGGGAGCATCAACAGGCCGGCCCTGGCGCTCACGGGATTCTTCAAGTATTTTGCCAACAAGAGGATACAGGTCATAGGCGCGGCCGAGATGACCTATCTCAAGACCCGGAGCCAAAGCGACCAGGTCATGACCTTCAGGGAGATGGCGAAGCGCAGCGTCCCCTGCGTCGTCCTCACGCGAAACTACAACCCGACGCACGCCATGCTGGCGGTCGCCGCCGAGATGAACCTGCCCTTCCTGCGCACGCCGCTGATCACGATGAACCTCGTGAACCTGGCGACGCTCTGCATCGACAACGAGTTTGCCCCGAGCGGGATCGAGCACGCCACGACGCTCGACGTGAAGGGGGTCGGGGTGATGCTGCGCGGCGACTCCGGCGTCGGCAAGAGCGAGTGCGCCCTGGCGCTCATCGAGCGGGGCCACTCGCTCGTCGCGGACGACCTCACGATCATCAAGCTGCTCGACGAGCGCGAGCTCATGGCGTCGAGCCGCGCGCTCAACCGCGGCTACATGGAGTGCCGCGGCATAGGGATAATCAACATCGCCGAGATGTTCGGGGTGAAGTCGATCCGGCTCGAGAAGCGCATCGACATGGTGGTCTCGCTCCATGAGTGGACGCCCGACGTCGTCGAGGAGCGCACCGGACTCGAGGAGAACACCTACGAAATCCTCGGCATGAAGCTCCCCCACATCGAGCTCTACGTGAGGCCGGGGCGCGACATGGCGAGGCTGGTCGAGGTGGCGTGCCTGACCCAGGCCCTGAAGAGGATGGGCCACGATCCCGCCAAGGATTTCAACGACCGGCTGATCGCGTTCATGTCAGAGGACAGCCCGGCGAAGCGCCTGAAGTTCAAGCCCATGGAGCGCGAGGAGCGCGCGCCGGGCAGGCTCAGCCACGAATAGCCTTCATGCCGAACATCGAACGCGCCGACGGGCGCAGGCCCGACGAGCTGCGCCCCGTCACCTTCGAGGCCGGCTTCGCCCCCCACGCGACCGGCTCCGTCCTCGTCCGCTACGGGTCGACCCAGGTCATCTGCGCCGCCACCATCGAGCCTGGGGTGCCGACCTGGATGAAGCAGCAGGGCGTCAAGGGCGGCTGGCTCACCGCCGAGTACTCCATGCTGCCCTACGCGACCCACGAGCGTAAGGCGCGCGACATCAACAAGGGCAGGCTCGACGGCAGGACGGTCGAGATCCAGAGGCTCATAGGGCGCTCGCTCCGGGCGGCGATCGACCTGGACAAGCTCGGCCAGAACACGCTCTGGCTCGACTGCGACGTGCTCCAGGCGGACGGGGGGACGCGAACGGCCGCGATCACGGGCGCCTACGTCGCCTCGCGGCTCGCCGTCCAGAGGCTGATCGACCAGGGCCGGCTCAGGGAAAGCCCGCTCACCGACTCCGTGGCCGCGGTGAGCGTGGGGCTATTCGGCGGGGCCGCGCTCCTCGACCTCGCCTACGTCGAGGACAAGGACGCCCAGGTGGACTTCAACGTCGTCATGACGGGCCAGGGCCAGTTCGTCGAGGTGCAGGGAACCGGCGAGGAGTCGACGTTCACCCACGCCCAGCTCGACGAGCTCCTCGCCCTCGCGCAGAAGGGCCTGAAGGAGCTCTCGGCGCTCCAGGCGGCCTTCCTCGCCAGGCGGCTCCTCGCGAAGTGAGCCCGTGGCGTTTTCCGAAAAGCACTACCGCTGGACCTGGAGCCTCGCGTCCCCGCCCGCGGCGCTCTGGCCGCTCGTCTCCAACACGGAGCGCTTCAACCGAGACTGCGGGTTTCCGCCCTTCGAGGTCCGGCAGCCCGAGCCGGGCTCCGGCCCCTCCGAGCCCGGCCTTCGAAGGCTGAGGTCGACCTACCTCGGCATCACTGGGGAGTGGGAGGAGCGGGAGTTCGAGTGGGTCCAGCCCGTGCGCTTCGGCGTCGACCGCCGGTTCTCAAAGGGGCCGCTCCTGCGCATGGTCATCTCCTGCGAGTTCGCGCCGGGGCCAGGCGGCGGCACGGCGCTCGCCTACGACGTCCGCGTGGCGCCGAAGAACCTCCTCGGGGCCGCGCTCGTGCCGGTTGCGATCGGCTGGCGCATGCGCAGGGACGCCGAGCGCGTCATCAGGGGCTACGACGCGGCCGCCCGGGACGCCCACGCCGGCCCGGAGCATCCCAGGGCGGCGCCGGGCGCCCCGGCCCAGCCGAGGCTGGCCGCGATCTCGGCCAGGCTTGTCTCCGAGGCGCGCCAGCCGGAGCCGATGGTCGAACTCCTCTGCGCCCATGTGACAGGGGCCGACGACCTCTCGGCGTCGAAGATGCGCCCCTACGCCCTCGCCGACGCGTGGGGCACGCCCCGGCGCGAGACGCTCGACCTCTTCCTCCACGCGACCCGCGCCGGGATGCTGGACTTCAGCTGGGAGGTGCTCTGCCCCCACTGCCGGGGCTCGAGGCAGGGGAAGGCGGACCTGTCGGGCGTCTCGAGCGAGGCGCACTGCGACTCCTGCGGGATCGATTTCACCGTCAACTTCGACCAGTCGGTCGAGCTCACCTTCGTCCCCAACCCGAACATCAGGCGCGTCGCCCGCCTGGAATACTGCGTGGGGGGGCCGCAGATCACGCCTCACGTCGTCGCCCAGAAGCAGCTGGCCCCCGGGGAGAGCCTCTTTGTCGCCATGTCTTTCCCCGAGGGCCGCTACCGCGTGCGCGCCCAGGGAACCGAGGTCCAGCAGGCGTTCCGGATCGAGCTCGGGGGCGCCCCCAAGGTGCGGATAGACGTGGGGCCAGGCCAGGCCCCGGGCGACGAGCCCGCCGTCGCGCCGGACGGGGTCCTCAACATCGTGCGCGTCGGCCCGGACGCGGGCGTGGTCGTCCTGGAGCGGGTGGCCTGGAGCGACCAGTCCGTGACCGCCGCGGCGGTCACCTCGAGGCAGATCTTCCGGGACCTCTTCTCCCAGGAGATCCTCCGGCAGGGCGAGCGGATCTCCGTCGGGGCGATCACGATCGTCTTCACCGACCTCAAGAACTCGACCCAGCTCTACCGCGACATCGGCGACGCGCCCGCGTTCGGCCGCGTCCTGGGCCACTTCGACACGATCAAGGCCGCGGTCGCGGACGAGGGCGGCTGCATCGTCAAGACGATGGGAGACGCCGTCATGGCCTCGTTCACCAACCCCGCCGACGCCCTCCGGGCGATGAGGAGGGCCCAGGCTTCCCTGGCGGCGCCGGAGAAGGCGCGCACGGCGTTCGCGCTCAAGTGCAGCATCCACCAGGGCCCCTGCCTCGCCATCAACCAGAACGAGCGGCTGGACTACTTCGGGACGACCGTGAACGTCGGCGCCCGGCTCTGCGCCCTCTCGACGGGCTCGGACATCGTGGTCTCGGGCCAGGTCCTCAACGACCCGGAGGTGGCCGCGCTCGTGGCGGGCCCCCGAGCGGGGCTCAGCGCCCGGCGCGACGCAGCGGCCCTGCGCGGCTTCGGCGGGGACACCTTCGAATTCTACAGGCTCGCCGGATGATTTTATGCGTGCCTCCCATGCGCCACATCTGCCAATGGTAGGCGACCGCGGATGAACATACACGAGTACCAGGCCAAGGCCCTCTTCGAGAAGTTCGGCGTGGCGGTCCCCAAGGGGGCCGCCGCCAAGACGCCCGAGGACTTTATAAGCGCGCTCTCCGCTCTGCCGGAGGGACCGACCATGGTGAAGTCTCAGATCCACGCGGGGGGCCGGGGGAAGGGCACCTTCACCGACGGGTACAAGGGGGGCGTCAAGTTCTGCAGGACCAAGGCGGAGGCGAGGGAGGTCGCGGAGCACATGCTCGGCAACACGCTCGTCACGGCGCAGACCGGGCCCGCGGGCCGCAGGGTGCAGACGATCTACTTCACGGTCGCGAGCGACATTAAGAAGGAGTATTACCTGGCTATCCTCCTCGACCGCGCCGCGTCGAGGCCGGTCATCGTCGCGTCGACGGAGGGGGGCGTGGAGATAGAGAAGGTCGCCCACGACACGCCGGAGAAGATCTTCAAGGTCGTCGTCGACCCGGCCTACGGCCTCGCGGACTTCCAGGTCCGCGAGCTCGTCTCCAGGCTGGGCCTCGCGGCGGCCGAGGCGAAGAACGCCGCGCGCCTCATCCGGGGCCTCTACGCTATGTACTGGGAGACCGACGCCGCGATGGTCGAGGTGAACCCGATGATCACGACGCCCGCGGGCGAGGTCCTCGCCCTCGACGCCAAGGTCTCCTTTGACGACAACGCGCTCTTCCGCCACCCGGAGATCGTAGCCCTGCGCGACCTGAACGAGGAGGACCCGAAGGAGATAGAGGCCTCTCAGCACGCGCTGAGCTACATCGCGCTCGACGGCGACATCGCCTGCCTCGTGAACGGGGCGGGGCTCGCGATGAGCACGATGGACATCATCAAGTACTTCGGGGGAAGCCCGGCCAACTTCCTCGACGTGGGCGGCGGCGCGTCCAAGTCCCAGGTCGTCGCGGCCTTCAAGATCATCCTCGGCGACCCCAACGTGAAGGGGATCTTCGTCAACATCTTCGGCGGGATCATGGACTGCAACGTGATCGCCACCGGGATCGTCGAGGCCGTCCGCGAGGTCGGCCTGCGCCTGCCGCTCGTCGTCCGCCTCGAGGGAAACAATGTCGACGCCGGGAAGGCGACCCTGGCGTCGTCGGGCCTCCCGATCGTCTCCGGCGACTCCATGGCCGACGCGGCCCAGAAGATCGTGAAGCTCGTTGCCTGAGCGCCCTCAAGGAATTCCCAAACCCAACCCACTCCCATGCCCGTCAAGATCAAGGAAGTCGCCTTTGTGTGCCACACCGTGGCGGATGTCGCCCGCGCGCGTGAATTCTACGGAAACCTGCTAGGCCTGAAGGCCGGCCTGGAGATGGAGTTCGCGCCCGGGGTCTGGTGGATCGAGTACGACGTCGGCAGCGTCGCCCTCGCCGTCACGAACGGGCAGCCGCCGGCGGGCGCCGGCGGCGCGAGCGTGGCCCTCGAGGTCTCGGACTTCGACGGCGCGCTCGCCGCGGTAAGGGCGGCCGGGATACCGCTGACGATAGAGCCGCAGGACTTCGCGCCCTGCCGGATGTTCGGCGTCAATTCGCCGGACGGCTACGCCATTATGTTCCACCAGCGCAAGGCCTGACGTCCCATGGCAATACTCGTCAATGCAGGGACAAGGGTCCTCGTCCAGGGCATCACCGGCGACTTCGGGGGCCGCCACGCGAGGCTCTCGCTCGACTACGGGACCCTGGTCGTGGCAGGCGTGACGCCGGGCAAGGGCGGGCAGTTCTTCGAGCACGGGCCCCACCGCGTCCCCATCTTCAACTCGGTGGCCGAGGCCGCGGCGGCCACGGGCGCGACCGTCTCCGCGATCTTCGTGCCGCCGCCATTCGCGGCCGACGCGATCCTCGAGTGCGCCGGGGCGGGCCTGGACCTCGCGGTCGCCATCACGGAGGGCATTCCCGTCAGGGACATGGTGCGCGTCAAGCGGGCGATGGCCGGCACGCGGACGCGCCTCCTCGGGCCCAACTGCCCGGGCATCGTCACGCCGGGCCCCGGCGAGAAGTCGACAGGCGGATGCCGGATCGGGATCGCCCCGGGCTACATCCACAGGAAGGGCCGGGTCGGCGTCGTCTCCCGCTCGGGCACGCTCACCTACGAGGCCGTCTACCAGCTCACGGTCCGCGGGATCGGCCAGAGCACGTGCGTCGGGATCGGCGGCGATCCCGTCAACGGGACCTCGCACCTGGACGTGATCCGGATGCTCAACGACGACCCCGAGACGGCGGGGATGGTCATGATCGGGGAGATCGGCGGCACGGCCGAGGTCGAGGCCGCGCGCTGGATAAGGGCCAACTGCAGGAAGCCCGTCGCCGGTTTCATCGCCGGCTCGACGGCCCCGGCGGGCCGGCGCATGGGGCACGCAGGCGCCATCGTCGGCGGCGCCGAGGACACGGCGGCGGCCAAGATAGCGGTCTTCAGGGAATGCGGGATCGAGGTCGCCGTGACGCCGTCCGACATGGCCGACGCCCTCATCAGGGCTGCCGCGGCGCGCGGCGTCCCCCTAACCTAGGCGCCGCCCCTTGGCGGAAGCCGGTGCTCGACCAGCTTCGCGTGCTTGTAGAACGAGTTCTCGAACCTGAGGACCGCGATCACGAGGCCCGGCCCCCCGTCGAGGAAGCCGAGCTGGAGGACATACGCCTTGAAGAAGGCCCACTTTGCGCGGAGGAGGGCCTTGGCGTAGCCTGAACGGGCGCCGCCGCGCTCCAGCTTGGCGACCCCGAGGGACGTGTAGCGGTTCATCTTGCCGATGGCCTCGGCGAGCGTCGCATAGGGAATCTGCGCGATCGCGCTCTGCATCCGCCCAAGGCGCCCGTCGAGCACCCAGCCCTCGTGGACCTCGTCGGAGGCGACGTAGGTCATCCTGCCGCGCCTGAAGAGCTGGGGCTGGCGGTAGTCGGGATACCATCCGCCGTGGCGGATCGCACGGCCGAGGAGGTAATTTTGCCTGGGGACGAGGTAGGCGTCGGCCGAGGCGGGGTCGGCCACGATGCGCAGGATCTCGTCCCTCGCCTGCGGCGTGCAGCGCTCGTCGGCATCGAGGCTGAAGATCCAGGGCTCGGTCGTGTGCTCTATGCCCGCCTGGCGGAGCTCCCCGAACCTGCTGAAGGCGACCTGGATGACCCGTGCGCCGTGCCTCGCCGCGAGGTCGAGCGTGCCGTCCGTGCTGTAGGAGTCGATGACCACGATCTCCGCGGCCCAGGCGACGCTCTCAAGGGCCGCGGCGATCTTCTGCTCCTCGTTCCTCGACAGGATGTATACGGAGACCGGTGGTTTGGGCGCCATGGCGGGATGCGGGCGCAGGCTCAGACCTTTCCGGCCGAGGAGCGAGCGATTTGATACAGGTAGCCGCACGAGCGCCAGGCCCGCACGAGCGCGCGCCTCGCCGGGTTCCTGCAGAGGACCGCGTAGCAGGCCGCACATTGGACGAGGAACCAGGCGAGCTTGAAAGCGCTGCCGAGGGCGCGGGACGCGAGGAACGGGAGAGGCGAGCGGCCGGAGTCACGCAGGAGCCGGACCTTGTCGACGACGCGGGAGCGCGCGGAGTCGAACGCGTGGCGCATGGCGTAGCGCAGCGTGAGCCTGCCGGCGGGGATCTGGTGAAGGACCCGGGCGCCCGGGACGAACCAGGCCTCGAGTCCGGCGGCGCGGATCCTGCGGATCATGTTGCTGTCCCCGCCGCCGAAGAGCCTCGAGCCCTGGCGGTCCAGGGTCGTGTCAAACTCCCCGAACCGCTCGAAGACCCAGCTCGGGAACGCGAAGTTGGCCCCCATCGGGGCCTGGCCCGGCGGCAGGGGGCCGGCATCCTGCCGGAAGCCAAGCGGCCTGTGCGCCCCCTCGAGCCACGCGGGAAGGCCGTCGGGGAAGACGGGCACCACCTCGCCCCCCACGACGCCGATCGCGTGCGAGCCCTGGGAGGAGAACGGGGCTACCAGCTGGGCGAGCCAGTCCGGCTCGAGGAGAATGTCGTCGTCCACGAGGGCGATGATCTCGCCGCGCGCCTCAGCGATGGCGCGGTTGCGGCCGTGGTCCAGCCCCGCGCGGGCCTCTAGGACCCGGCGCGGCGACGGGTTCGACGCCATGAACGAGGCCACGGCGTCCGGGGTGTCGTCCGTCGAGTTGTTGTCGATCACGAGGAGCTCCCAGCAGTCGCTCGGGTATTCCTGGGCCACGAGGCAGGCCAGCGTCTGCCGCAGGTACCGGGAGCGGTTGAAGGTGATGACGGCGACGGTGACCCGCAATTTGTGCATCAATGGGATTGGGCTGCGCGGTGTGTATTCAAACTGATAACCAACGAGTTGCAGTAAACCAAGCCCTAAACCGAAAAAAACTCTGGACGGGCGCGCCGCGTTTTTCATGATCGCCGGCGCATCAGGAACGAACCGGCCCTCAAAAGCCGGTTCTGCCAACCGGGCCGGGAGCGGCCACGGTGGATCGGGCGAAAGCCCGGATGTGCGGGGCCACGGGGCCTCGAACCGAAACGCTCCCGAAAGCGATGACCGACCTGATGCCCAGGTCGGTCTTTTGCTTTCAGCCCTGCTGCGCGATTCCACACGAAAAAATCACGCACCATGACAACCCAAGCCGAACACTCCGGAATCCGCATCGCCGCGGACAACCCCAACCACCACCTCTGGAACAACCACGGGACCTGGTTCCTGCACTACACCGTGCACCCCACCCCCTTCACGAAGGAGAGGATACGCCGGTCCCTGGGGACAAAGGACCTCGAGACGGCCCGGACGAGGAGGGACGCGTTCCTCGCCCACGTCGCGGGCAAGGAGGCCGCGGCCTGACGGGGCCCCTCAGGCGGCGACGGCCGGGGGGCCGAACGCGGCCATGACCTCCGAGCCGACCGAGTCGGCGAGGAGGCGCCCCCTGGGCTCGAGACGCACGCGCGCGCCGTCCCGGGCCGCGAGGCCCTCGTCGGCAAGCCGGTCGACGAGCGCGGACACGCGGACCCACGGGGCGCCCGGGCAGCGGGACTCAAGGAGGGCGACGTCCACGCCCTCGTTCATCCGCAGGCCAAAGACGAGCGCGTCCTCGGCCAGGAGCGACGCCGAGAGCTCGGTGCGCTCCTCGGTCATGCGGTCGCCGCGCGCGACTTTCGCCGACCACTCCGGGAGGCTGGCGACGTTGGAGCCCCTCCATCCGGCCAGCTGCGAGGCGGCGGAGGGGCCGAGGCCCGCCCATTCGCCCATCCGCCACGTGTTGACGTTGTGGGCGCACGCGTGGCCCGGCTGCGCGAAATTGGAGATCTCGTACTGGGCGAAGCCGGCGGCGCCGAGCCGCTCCCAGGTGCGCTCGTACATCCGGGCCTCGTTCTCGGCGTCGAGACGCACCCGGCCCTGCGAGAGCTTCACCCAGAGGGCGGTGTCCTCCTCGAAGGTGAGGCAGTACGTCGAGACGTGGTCCGGGGCCAGCGAGACGGCCTCGTCGATGTCGCCCTCCCACTCGCCCGTGGTCTGGCCCGGCAGCGCGAACATAAGGTCCACGTTCACGCTCGCGAAACCGGCGGCGCGGATGCGCTCATAGGCCCGGTATACCTGCTCGCGGGAGTGCGCCCGGCCCAGGGCGTCCAGGAGCGCGGGCCTGAAGCTCTGGACGCCGAGCGAGACGCGGGTCACCCCGGCCTCGCGCAGCGCGGCGAGCCGCTCCCGTGTGACCGAGGCCGGGGCGAGCTCCACCGTCCATTCGGCCGGGGAGCTGCCCCCGGGAAGCGCGTGGACGGCCGCCGCCAGCCGGGTGAGGTCGCCGGGCGAGAGCAGGCCCGGCGTCCCGCCGCCCCAGAAGACCGTCGAGAGGGGCCTGTTCCAGTCCACGAGCCCGGCCTCCGCCGGGAGACTTTTCATGAAACCCTCGACCGATTCGGCGGTCGGATGCTCCTGGTAGAAGGCGCAGAAGTCGCAGGTGGTGGCGCAGAAAGGCACGTGGACGTAGAGCCCGAGGGGCTGGACATCCTCAGCTTTGGCTTGCTCCACTGTGGCGACACCCCTCATTAATAACATCGAAATGGACCTCAAACGAATTTCCTTCGCGAGACAATTCCTCCCGGGCTGCGGCGCGGCCCTGGCCGCCGCGCTCCTCGGGGGCTGCGCCACGATAAGCCTGACGAACCTCACCCCCTCGTCGCTCCCAGAGAACCCTTCCGGCATCTACACCTTCACGCTGCGCGTCACCCCGAAGTCGGCGACTGTCGTCCCGGACACCATTGCCCCCCACATCGTTGTGGGGGCCGAGAGCCACGACATGCAGAAGAGCGACTCGATCCCGGGCATCTGGGAGTTCGACTACAAGCTGGCGCAGGGCCAGGACAGCATCGGGTACTACTACCTCGTGAGCTACTCGACCGAGGGAAACGGCACGCTGGCCAGCCGCCAGGCCTACACCGGGCTCTCGCGCGCCGCCATCGTCAGCCGCTACGTCGTCTCCCTTGAGGTCAACCGCGGCCCCGTGGGCGCCCGGATCGGCGTCCTCGGGCGCGGCTTCACGCCGCAGGACCTGGTCGGCTTCGACGGCACGGCCGTGCGGACGGTCTACGAGTCCCCCACCTCGCTCGGCTTCTTCGTGCCCGCGCTCGCCCCCGGCAGGACCTACAGGGTCACGATCTCGAGCGCGGCCGGCAACTCGGACGTCGGCACCTTCAAGATCGACTCGAGCGGCGTGACCGCGGAGCCCGCCTCCCTCGCACTCGCGCCCGGCCAGAAGCAGCCCCTCACCTTCACGATCTCGAACCCGGCGCCCGCGGGCGGGCTCCTGCTCGACATCACGACCGACGTCCCGTCGAGCGTGATCATGCCCGAGGTGATCGTGCCTGAGGGCCAAACGTCGGTCACCGTGACGGTCGAGGGCGGCAAGCCGGGCTCCGGCAGCCTCTTCCTCAAGGGCTACGGCGGCGGCGAGGTCACCGTCCCGGTGACGGTCGGCGCCGGCCCATAGGCCGCGCACGGCGGGGCGGCCCCCGCCAAAGATTGTTTGATATGGCGCGGCGGCGGCGCAACCCTGTTGCCCGTGGAAAACAAGGAAGCGAAGCTCTCGTTTGAGACGGCCCTGTCGAAGCTCGAGTCGATCGTCGAGTCGATGGAGACGGGCGAGGTCCCGCTCGCGGAGCTCCTGGCCAAGTTCGAGGAGGGCAACAAGCTCCTGAAGCACTGCGAGGGCCGCCTGAAGGAGGCGGAGCTCAAGATCGAGCAGCTCAAGAAGGAGCGCGGCGGGGTTTCCTTCGCCAAGTTCGAGACGGAGCGGGAAGCTTGATGAGCAAGGCCGAGCCCCGGCTCCTGGACGCGATCAGGGGGCCCGCCGACGTGAAGGCCCTCGCGCCCGGGGACCTCCCGCGCCTCGCCGAGGAGATCCGCGCCGAGATCATCGCCGTCACGGCCGCCCAGGGCGGCCACGTCGGGCCGAACCTCGGGGTCGTCGAGCTGACGATCGCGCTCCACCGCGTCTTCGACACGCCCGCCGACTCGCTGGTGTTCGACGTGGCCCACCAGGGGTACGTCCACAAGCTCCTGACCGGCCGAGGCGGCGACTTCTTTCGGAAGCTGCGGCGCTCCGGCGGCGCGAGCGGCTTCCTCTACCGCTCCGAGAGCGAGCACGACGCCTTCGGCGCCGGGCACGCCGGCACGGCGCTCAGCGCCGCGCTCGGGATGGCCACGGCGCGCGACCTCCGGGGGACCCGCGAGCACGTGGTCGCCGTGTGCGGGGACGCGGCCTTCACATGCGGCATCACGCTCGAGGCGCTCAACAACGTCGTCACCTCGACGAAGCGCCTGGTCGTCGTCCTGAACGACAACCAGTGGTCGATCGCGCGCAACGTCGGCGCCATCGCGAAGTACCTGAACCGCCTGAGCACGAGCTCCGCCTACAACCGCATCCACCACGACCTGGAGAAGTTCTTCATAGGGCTGCCCCACGGCCACGAGATGAACCAGCTGTGGGTCAAGTGGAAGCGCGAGACCAAGGACTTCTTCGTGAACTCGAGCCTGTTCGAGAAGTTCGGGCTCCGCTACATCGGCCCCATCGACGGCCACAACCTCGACGAGCTCCAGAAGAACCTCGAGTTCGCGAAGCAGTGCGACGTCCCGGTGCTCCTCCACGTCCTGACGACCAAGGGGAAGGGCCTCGACGCGGCCCTCAACTCGCCCGAGAAGTTCCACGGCGTGGGGGGATTCGACCCGGTGACGGGCGACCCGCTGAAGCCCAAGCCGGGCACCCCGGCGGCCTACCAGGACGTCTTCGGCGAGGCGATGGTGCGGTTCGCCAGGGCCGACCCCCGCGTCGTCGGCATCACGGGCGCGATGCCGAGCGGCACGGGGCTCTCCCGGCTCGCGGCGGAGCTGCCGCGGCAGTTCTTCGACGTCGGCATCGCGGAGGAGCACGCCGTCCTATTCGCCGCGGGCATGGCGACAAAGGGGATGCGCCCCGTCTGCGCGATCTACTCCACCTTCCTGCAGCGCGCCTACGACCCGATAATCCACGACGTCGCCCTCCAGAACCTGCCCGTGACCTTCTGCATGGACAGGGCGGGCCTGTCGCACAACGACGGGCCGACCCACCACGGGCTTTTCGATATCGCCTACCTGCGTTGCGTCCCGAACATCACGCTGATGCAGCCCAGGGACGAGGACGAGCTGGTCGACATGCTCCACACGTCCCTCGAGCTCGGGTCGCCAGCGTTCATCCGCTACCCGCGGGGGCCGGGAACGGGCGTCGCCGTGAAGGAGAGGCCGCGCCTCCTCGAGATCGGGCACGCCGAGGTGCTGCGCGAGGGCTCGAGCATCGTCCTCTGGGCCCTCGGCCCGATGGTGAGGGACGCGCTCGCCCTCGCCGACAGGCTGCAGGCCGAGGAGAACCTCTCCGTGGGCGTCGTGAACGCGCGCTTCGTGCGCCCGCTCGACCGGACGCTGCTCCTAAGCCAGGCGGCCGTCGTGCCGCTCATCGTCACGCTCGAGGACCACGTGCTGGCGGGCGGGTTCGGCAGCTCGGTCCTCGAGGCCCTGCAGGAGGGGGACTGCGCGACCGCCGTCGAGCGGATCGGCTGGCCGGACAGGTTCGTCGAGCACGGCTCGAGCGTCGAATTGCTGCGGGCGGCCCACGGGCTGTCGCCGGACGACATGCACCGGCGGGTCCTCGGCCGCTGGAGGCGCCTGAGCGCCGAGCGGGTCGAGGCCGACGTCTAGGCGCCGGGCGGCCCGGCAACGGCCGCCACGAAGGCCTCCCGCGCCTCGATGTGGGGCGTGTGCCCCGAGCCCGGCAGCGCCACGAGGCGGGCCAGCGGAAAATGCCGAAGGATCGCCTCGCGGTCCCCCGGTTTGACGTAGCCCGACCTCTCCCCGGTGATGAAGAGCGCGGGGCCCAGGTAGCGGTCGCCGGCCTCCAGCGGGTTCCCCTCGAGCTCCGGCAGGGCGGCCGTGATCGCCGGCAGGTTCACCTGCCACCTCCAGCCGCCGTCCGCGCGCTCCAGGTTGGTCGTCAGGAACTTCCTCTCGGCCCAGCCGGGAACGCGCGCCTCGAGGCGGCTCTCGGCGTCGGCCCGGGACTTGAGGGTGGCGAGGTCGAGCTCGTTCATGGCAGCGAACTCCTGGCGGCGCTCGGGCCAGCTGTAGGCCTTGGGCGCGATGTCGACGACGACCAGCTGGGCCACCCTCGCGGGGTGCCGGCACGCGAGGAGCATCGCCACCTTCCCGCCCAGGCTGTGGCCGACGAGCTCGGCCGGACCGAGGCCCTGCGCGTCCAGCCACGCCAGGACATCCGCCGCCATCGAGGGGTAGGACATCGCGTCCGCGTGGGGCGACAGTCCGTGGTTCCTCAGGTCCAGGGCGAACACCCGCCGGGTGGCGGCCAGGGCGCGCCCCGCCGTCTGCCAGTTCCGGGACGAGCCCAGCATCCCGTGCAGGAGCACGATCGGCGGGTCGCCGGAGCCCCCGAGGTCCCTGTGGTAGAGAGAAACCGGGGGCGTGTCGGTCTGATTCGGCATGGCAGGTCGCCCCATCGTGCCCATGGCCGGCGCCGCTCCAACATTGAATTCTGCTATTCTACTCGTTCGAATGGCCCCGATGGCCGAGCCCCAGAAACCCACCCCGATGATGCAGCAGTACTTCGAGGTGAAGCGCTCCCTGCCGAAGGACACGCTGCTCCTCTTCCGCCTGGGCGACTTCTACGAGCTCTTCTTCGACGACGCGGTCACGGCCTCCCGCCTGCTCGGCCTGACGCTCACGAAGCGCCAGGACCATCCGATGGCGGGGCTGCCCCACCACGCCGCCGACACCTACGTCGGCAAGCTCCTGGCCGCAGGCAGGAAGGTCGCGATCTGCGACCAGGACGAGCCGGCCCAGGCCGGCAGGCTGGTGAGGAGGAAGGTGACGAGGATACTGAGCCCCGGCACGACTCTTGCAGCCGGCCAGCTCGAGGCCGCACGCAACCGCTACCTCTGCGCGCTCTCGCTCGACAAAAAGGGCCTCCACGCCGCGTGGATCGAGCTGTCGACCGGTGAGTTCAAGGTGGCGACGGCGCAGAGGGTCGAGGACCTGCTGCCCGTGCTCGCGTCGCTGGACCCGGCCGAGCTCCTCGCGCCCGAGGGCGAGGTCGCCCGCTGGGGCGCGGCGCCTCACGAGCAGGCCCCCGTCCGGGCCCTCCATGCGTTCGCCTCGGGCGGCACGCTCACGGAGCTCCCCGCGTACCGCTTCGAGGCCGCGGCGGGCGCCCGGGCGGTCGCCGAGGCGATCGGCGTCCTGAACCTCCAGGGGTTCGGGCTCGAGAGCGGCCACCCCGCGCTGGGTCCGGCCGGAGCGCTGGTCGGCTACGCGACCGACAACCTCTGTGCCCGCCCGGAGAACCTGAGGGGACTGCAGGAGTACCGGAGCGCGGGAACTCTCCTCCTGGACCCGGCGACGCTGCGAAACCTGGAGATATTCTCGTCGGTGCGCGGGGGCCGCGAGGGATCGCTCCTCGCGGCGATGGACCAGACGGCCACGGCCGCCGGGGCCCGCCTCCTCGAGCGCTGGCTCGCGGCCCCCGTCCTCGAACTTGACGAGGTCCGCAGGCGCCACGCCCTGGTCGGCGAGTTCATGGCCCAGCCCCAGCGCCTCGCGGAGCTTGGCGCGTCGCTCGCCGGCGTCCGGGACATCCCGCGCATCCTGGGCAGGCTCCAGAACCGCCTGCGCAACCCGCGCGAGCTCTGCGGGGTGCGCGACACCCTCGAGCGCATTCCGGGGATCCGCGCGGCGCTCGGCGCCCTGGGGCCCCAGGCGGCCGAGGTTCGCGGGCGGATCGAGGAGCTCCCGGCCCTGCGCGACATCCTGAGGTCCGCGCTCGCCGACGAGCCGCCGGCGGACGTCGCCGAGGGCAACTTCGTCAGGGAGGGCTACGACGCAGGGCTCGACCGGATGCGCGCCCTCATGAGCGGCAACAAGGCGTGGCTCGCGGACCTGGAGCGCGGGGAGCAGGAGCGCACGGGCATCCGCAGCCTGAAGGTCAGGTTCACCAATAATTTTGGGTACTACATCGAGGTCACCAAGGCCAACCTGCACCTCGTCCCCCCGGACTACACGAGACGGCAGACGACGGTGGGGGGCGAGCGCTACGTGACCGACGCCCTGAGGCAGAAGGAGCGCGAGATCCTCCACGCCGAGGACAACGCGCTCCTGCGCGAGCGAGAGATCCTCGCCGAGCTGATCGCCGCCGTGCTCGGCGAGTCCGCCCCCCTCGCCCGCACGGCCGACGCGCTCGCCGAGGCCGACGTCCTCGCCGGCTGGGCGGCCATCGCCCGGGACCGGGGCTACTGCTGCCCCGAGATCGACGACGGCGACTCCCTCGAGATCGCCGACGGCCGCCATCCCGTGGTCGAGCGGGGTTTCCGGCCCGAGGGGGGCGGCGGGGGCGCCGCCCAGGCCTTCGTCCCGAACGACACGTCGCTCTCCTGCGACGACGCCCAGATCGCCCTCATAACGGGGCCGAACATGGCCGGCAAGTCGACCTACATCCGGCAGGTCGCGCTCATCGTCCTCATGGCGCAGGTGGGCTCCTGGGTCCCGGCCAGGTCGTGCCGCTTCGGCCTCGTCGACAGGATATTCTCGAGGGTCGGCGCCAGCGACGACCTCGCCCGCGGCAACTCGACCTTCATGGTGGAGATGAACGAGACCGCCAACATCCTCAACAACGCCACCGGCCGCTCGCTCATCATCCTGGATGAGATCGGCCGCGGGACGTCGACCTACGACGGGCTCAGCATCGCCTGGGCCGTCGTCGAGCACCTGCATCGCGACCCGGAGCGCGGGCCCCGGACCCTGTTCGCGACGCACTACCAGGAGCTGACCCAGCTCGACAAGCACCTCCCGCGCTTACGCAACCTGTCGGTCGCCGTGAAGGAATGGAACGACGACATCGTGTTCGTGCGCCGCGTCGTGCCAGGCGCCGCCGACAGGAGCTACGGGATCCAGGTGGCGCGCCTAGCCGGCCTGCCCCCGGGCGTGATCGAGCGGGCCAAGGCTATCCTCGCCCGGCTGGAGGGTGATGATTCGAGCGTCACCCTTCCCTCCCCCCAGGCCCGGCCAAGGAAGAAGATAACGGTCGCGCCCCAGGACGCCGGGCAGCTCGACCTACTCTAGCACCGCGCGCGGCGGAGACGCCCGTCACGCCTTCTCCCAAGGCCTGGTCCCGCCGGCGACGATGCGAAAGAGTGGGTGCGCCGCGGGCGCATCCAATCCCCGCCAGCGCCGCGCGACCCCGGGCGAGCGTGCGCGAAGCTTAGCCCTCAGGTGCTCCCATTCAAAGAGCAGCTGCCCCCTGGTCTCCGGAATCCGGGCGCAAGGCCTGCTCTCCAGGATCTTCGCGACGTCAAAATGGTAGCCCCGGCTGCCGGCCTCCCCCGCGAGCCCCGTCAGGAACGCCGCGATGGCCGCAGCTGGATCGTCCGCGGCCCGGAAACGGATTAGCTGCGGATGGTGGCGGTAGCCCCTCGTCGCCCCGGCGAGGACCTTCTGGGCGAGGAGCGCCTCCCGCCAGGCCGCGACCAGGCCCCGGGCGTCAAGATAGCGCGGATGTAGGGTCCACAGTCGCAACTTAAATCCGGGACTGCGGCCGCTGGGACGAGCCGCGGCTATAGCCTGCGCTGCCTCTGTCCGGCGGCGGCACGCGGCTTCCCGCGCATAGCCCAGGCGAGTGCCGATTTATAGGGGCCTTCCTGCAGGTGGACATACCGGTTCAGCCCCTATCGCCCGACGCCAGAATGTTCCGCGCCAGCGGGGACCCGTGCGGCGTGCCCGCCCAGGAGACTCTTCTCAAGGAGCGGCAGATACCGCTCGCTCCCGTCCATCGAGGCCGGCGTCCGGCCGTACCTGACGGCTCCCATGTGGATGTAGAATTCCTCGGCATGCGGGTCGCTTTCGACCCTAATACGGCCGGCGCCAGCCGTGCGAGCGATTCCCTCCGCCAGCCCAAAAAGGAAGCGACCCACCCCCTTGTCCATTTCTAATGGCGACACCCAGAGATGATCCAGATAGGCCTCCCTGCCGGATATGAGGACTGAGCAGAAGCCGACGATGCGCCCTTCGGAGACGGCCACATGAGTCGGGTTGGCGCGGATGTACTCGGGCGTGATGGTGAGCAAGCCCTCCCAGCGCCGAAGCCAGCCCTCCGGGTAGCCCCAGTGGCCCTTCGCCGCATGGGCGATGGCCGTTAGCTCGCCGGCGTCCTCCGGACGCGCCCGCGCGGCATTCATCCCAGCTTCGGCGTTGAAGTCACCCGCGCCGCAGGACCCGCGCCTGGCACAGAAGCAGGGTCAGTTAAATAGTCGGTCACCGTTCATTTCAAAAAGGCGTGCGTGGCGTGAGTAACCGCGGCTCCTGCCCTGAGTGAGGCGGCCACCATAGCGGCCTCTGCGATCTCCACGTCGGTTGCACCGGCCTTGCGCGCGTTGCCGGTGTGAATCTCGATGCAATACGGGCATTGGGTCGTCAAAGCAACGGCGACCGCGATCAACTCCTTGTATTTTACCGGGATAGCTCCATCCGCAACCGCCGCTTTGTCAAAAGCCCAAAAGGCCTTCATCACCTCGGGCGCAAGGCCGTCCATTTTCTTTAGCTGAGCCAGGTTTTCCATCTTATACATGCTTTTGTTCCCCGTATTATTTTGGCGTTTTGGACGTGGTGTTACCTAAACCGGCAAATAATCATCGCCCACAGTTGAAACGAATCGCCCTGGGAATTGCGCGTCTCGTGCTCCGCGCGAGACGTGCCCGACGCAAAAATCGGACCCGGCGATTGGTCAGGCGTCATAGACTTCCCGGACCGAGGGACGAAGCAGCACGATGATGGTGAACACGCCAAGTACCGTGCCCAGTGGAATGTGGATGCAGTTCATGACGGCGACGACCAGCGAAAAGGTCCGGTATTTTCTCCGCCCGAGAAACACTCCCGAGAGGACATTAGCGATGGCGGACACCACGAACCACATGCCAAAGGCGATGTAGAGCCATTTAAAAATGGCGAAAAACTCCTTTGGCGGCGGCATCGCGCCCTTCTGATTCTTCCACATCTCAGGGTTATTCAGGAATGCATGGAAAAACAGGTAATGAATTGCGAGGAAGCCAAGACCAAGCACCGCTAGGCCCGCGCCGACAAAATGGAAAACGGATAGAAGGCGCAGATGATCCGCGTCCGCTTTCCTTTGGTCGCGAATCAATGGGGGAAGCTCAGTCACCTTTATTTCGTCCGACGTTGAGTTGAACGGGTTAGGGACGGCGCCACTGGTGCCTCGCACCAGGCTTGCCTGGAGAAAGCCTCGGATCCGTCGATTGGTTCGGCGATCTCCTGTTCATAGTCGGCTATTTCTTGTGAAGGAGGCTGATGGTGATGCGAATCAACAAGCCTAAAATAACCAGCACTCGCGCGCATTGAATGATATTCTTGTAGATTGGATTAACGGGACCACGAACCACGCTTTGCTTGTAAGCCACTTTACCCTTCGCCCGCGTTATCAACAACGCGAAACCGCCGACCAGGATGCCGCCCATCGCAGAATATGCCACCATTCCGCGATCGTGAAAATACAGGCCCAGCGCCGCCACACCTCCCGCTGCGATGCACGCGTACATGATTATTCGCCGAATGGGCACCTGCTCGGGACTGGGACGATCATCCATAAACCTGAACCGCCGAGCGTTTATTTGATCCGCGCCAAGGTAACCGCGGCACATTCACCGCACACGACGTGCCTAAGGCAAGCGACGGATCCGTTGAATAGTCAGGAATGCTCATCCTTTGCGTCACTTTACTGGAAGTAGATCCGATGTAATACGAACGAAATCAGGCAGAGGGCGATTCCCAGCGGGACAAGGAATCGGATGCCTTTGGTATCGGCCCAGACCTTTCGGTACTCCGACCAAGACACCCTGCCGCCAACGACGTTCGAAGCGCTCAGTATGAGATCGAGAATGCGACCTCGCTTCTGCGGGTTGCCGGTCTCGTCGACCTCGCGCGCAATAACAACTGACGGATCGAACGCCATAATGAAGGCAAACAGGAAAATGCCTCCAAAAACGCCGCTCATGATGCAGAATATGGCGCCTAAGGGGTGCTCCTTCATTTCTGTCGTTGAGGCGAACAGGTCCAAGGAAGGCGCGGCTTCCGCCCCGCGAGAGGCGTGCCTGACGCAAGAGTCGGATCCGACGATCGGTTCGGCGAGTTCGTCAACCGTTGATCTAAATCAACCATTCGAAGTATAGCAACGGACATCCTCGATATTCGGCCTGCCCCACATTTCGAAATCCACATCTCGCATAGAACATGCCGGCGCCCGCCGGTGCGTCGTACGCATCAAGTCGGATCGCATCCGCCGGCCATCGACGGCAGATCTGCCTGATTTGCTTCACACACTGTCGGCCAATCCCTCGCCGCTGTAGATCGGGTGCTACCGCCATCGAAAGCAAGTACAGAGGCCGTTTGCTTGCACTAAAGTGGGTCCGATCAATTGCCCAGGGCTTCTTTGTGGTCAGCCGCAACGTCGCGACCAGTCTCCTCTCGTGGTATCCCACAAAAACCTTCGAGTTCCTCATGTCGAGGCACACGCTCTTTTCGGTCGCGATTCCGGACCAATGTCCCACTCCAAAAAGTTTCGTCAATGTGTCGGCCGCCGACGATCGCAACCCGGCGACTTTCGAAACATCCCGTACCGTCGCTTCCCTCAACTGCACGCGCATATTTCGCCGAACGGTGAATCTAGCCGCTCTAGGAAAGGCGCGCCTTGTGCCCCGCACCAGGCGTGCCAAACGCTATTTTTGGGATCCGTTGATTGGTGGGGCGAATTCATTTCTCCGTGGCCTTTGAGTCGAGCAATACGATCAGCAACGTGGCGATCGGTCCGAGAAAAAGGGAGACCAACCACCATCCGAATCGGGACCGCCCCTTGCCCTGGGCGAGCCCCGCATTAACAAGCGAAAGTGTAAACCAACCGACCGCGTAATCTGTCCGGTGTTCGATCATCATGGGGAGAGAGTAGTCTTTGTTTGGAGTGCCATTCGTTGCAATGATCCGCGCTAGCGATGGGGCGTCTTCTGCTTCGCGGGAGAGGTGCCTCCTAAAGACGCCGGATCCGCTGACCGGCCAAACTTCATTTGCGAATCACATTCAAGGCCAACCAAAAGTACCGCAACAATCCGGTGGGGAGGTATGAACCGATAACGAATCGCAATTCGGCCCTCTCGCCAAACCAGTGGCGTCGAAGAGTATTCATGAGATGTCCAATTGTCGCGGAAACAGCTCATATCGCCTGCGAAGCGAGCGGCGACTCTCTTATATTCCCCCGAGGTCAGCTCTCGGTATGGCACTTCAGCCTGGGCGAGCTGACAACAGCGGCGCAACGCGAGCCGTTGCTTCATCCTCCAAACCACGTCTGTCTTCATGTGCGCAGCTAACGTTGAGTTGATCCGCGACTAAGCCCGGCGTGGATCGCGCCCAGCACGTGCCATGACGGGCAAAGACGCCTGATCCGGGGCCTGGTCAGGCGTTTCTTGCCAAAGAATCAGATCCTTCGCTTGATGCCATTCATGAGCGACATCGCGCATGACAAGCGCGTGGTCGAATTCAACCGAGCCCTCTGGAAACCTATCATTATCCGAGAAGTAACTCGATCGGACATCGACCACTGACATAGCACCGATACGCCAATCCACTGTGCGCAAGATCAAGCCGTCCAAACGGTCATCGTCGCGGGTGGTAGAATACCCAAGGCTGCCTCCCTCGAAAAAGGCCGAAGCTTCGGCCAACGAACCGAAGCATGAAGAATCAGGCAGCGACTCGGCATCGTCGCCAATTATGCTAACCGTCACAGAGTCATCGAGTGAACGCATTGAAAGCTCAACATGTCCACCGGCGTCGGCCACCAAGAACTTGGCCAGGTGATGCTCGCCAGGAAAGAGACGACCTCCAGCGATGTGATTTAACGTTGAACTCGTATCGCGCCGCGGAATGAACACGCCCTCGCGCGGTACGCCCGCGGAATCTGTCCACTCCACGGCGACCCGGTGAGCCGCGTTTTCGCTTGAGAGTCCGAATATGCCGGGCAGGCCAGAGGGTCGAATCTGCTCGAGACGAATGAGGCAAATCCCAACAATGGAGTATCCGGCGTGCAGCTTTGGCCGAAACGGATGTGGGAGAATGCGCTGCGCGGCCGCCGGATCAGCTCGAAAATTAACGAGCAGTCGCCTCCGAATTACGCCTTTGATGACCGGAATACGCATGCGTCTCTTCGCCTAACGTTGAATCGAGCCGCACGGACGATGGCGAGCCTCATGCTCCGCACGAGGCCTGACTGGGGCAAGCGTCGGTCCCGCCGATTGTTTAGGACCAATTAAAACTGTTTGGTCCATTTTGCGATTCCCAGGACGAGAAGTGCGACGCCTCCTATGGCCACGAATATTCCACCCTGATCCCCCTTCTTATATGACCAATACGCCAAGTAGCCCGCGGACCAGGCACCTATCCAGAAAAGCGCTCCGGCGAGAACGTGTCCCTTGTGCGCGAGCGCTACAGCCCATACCGGTGCGAAAATGCCCGCAAGTGGAACGATAGCCAATTCAGGGAGGAATTTGGCGAGCGAGCGCGAATCCAGAAGGTCGTTGTCGTCTGGGTCCATATAATCTCGCGCGTCCCAACTTTGAAATGGTCCGTGTTAACGATGACGCAGTTCCCGCCTCGCCAGAGACGCGCCTGAGGAAATCGTCGAATACGAAGACTGATTCAGCATCGTAAGCCTAGAGGTCATTGAGTTTTTTTGCCGAGGCCGAAATATCCCTGTCGTAGTCTCCAAAACTCCCCGTTTTGTCGTAGGTATTCAAGCTGGCATTCCAAAGTGCTTTGTAATGTTCAAACTCCGCACGCACATTACTAGAAACCGGTCCCGGTTGGATTTTGTCTAGAGCAACGACAAACGCTCGGACTCGGGCAGCCCGTTGGAATCTCATAGATTCTTCCGAGCATCTACTTATCGCGCTCATGAGGTTGCCGTGCTGAAGCTCAGTGAGGCTATTCCAACCCAAATAAACCGTGAGAGGCAGCACCACCACGGCAAATAAAAGGTTCCATTTCTTCATGATATTCTGCGAAACGTTAAATTGATCCGAGTAAAGAATGGCGCGCCAGCTACCCTGCAGCCTGCGTGCCGGAGGTAAGCGTCAGATCCGTTGATTGGTTCGGCATCAGTCTCAGTGAGGATTCCCAATGGCTGCGATGAGAACCACCGCCGAGGCCCAAAGCACAATCTTTGTGCTCGATCGCGCGTTCCTGAACTTTCTGCTAACCGAGAATAGCAGCGCAACCACTATGGGGATGACGAGCTGTACCGACGCCGTGCCGAGGGCCGCGGAAACATTTCCGCTCACCCACATCCCTCTTGCAAAGCCAAGACCCATGTTAAGAAGAACCAAAGCGGCCGTACCGATGACAAGCATCGGGCCAGGCTGCGGGGAGGCTGATGGAGGAGGCTCGGATGGCGCTTCCATGTGGTCTAGTGCCGCCGAAGTTAAGCCGAATTGCCATAAACATGACGCGCTGGCTGCCCCATAGTTAGCGCGCCCGAGGTAAGCGTGAGATCGATTGATTGGCTCGGCATATCGCGCTCCGTCTTTCAAAAACGCCCGTGCCTTGCGACATCGTAAAGACGCTCACAAATGCTCTTCTCCGCGTATGCAGTCGCGACAACATATAGTGCCATTGCGAACCAATAGAATGCTGGATCTGAGTCCCGCGAGACCCTCCGCAGACTGGCTCTGCCGAAAAATACAATCGACCGTCTGCTCCAGGATCTAGCCACGTAATACGTCGCGGCACCAAGAATCAGGACCGCGAGCGCGACTATCGCCGCATAGTGCAATTTGCCCAATAACGTCATATGTGCCAAACGTTGAAATGATCCGCGCTAACGACGGCGCGGCTCGTGCCCAGCACGAGCCGCACCCGAGGAGAACGCCGAATCCAATGGTTGGTTCGCCATAAACTGGGCTTTCGTCTGCCTAGTGAGCCTGCTTCCGACTCGAATCCAACGTGGAGCACACAACAGACGGGCCAGTTCTCAGAACGGTAAGTAATGCCATCGATAGTACCGCTGCGTAAATAATAGGCCCAAACATGTTCAACTTAAAATGAAAGTCTAGCCACGTGCATCCAGCAAAGTAGTGCGAGAACAGGAAGATGAGACCTGTGACTATCGCAGATTGCCGTGGGAGCCGCCTAACCAACAAAACGATACTGGCTATGTAGATTACAATAAACGCCAGATATAACGTTACTCCGCGAACCATGAACCAGGCAAAAACAGGATTCCCTTCGTTGGCCGTGCGAGCGTCGTGCCAGTAACTTGAAGGCTGACCTAAGAGTGTGATGCCAAAATCAAAGGCGATCACGAACACCAAAATCCATATTAACCGATTTTTCATGTGATGTTGCGTCTGCTTGTTGGGAGGCTGAGTCGAACGTTGAAATGATCGCGCTAACGACGGTCCGGCTCGTGCCCTGCACGAGGCGTGCCTGTGGAAAGCGTTGGATCCGACGATTGGTTCGGCACTCGGCTGTTTTTTCGTTCAACCAACGAGACGATCAATCCTGTTGAAGCCCATCCAAAGCATGCTGCTAGGCCTACTCCCACCAGATGTTCCCCCCGCAGGAACATCTTGGCGAACATTATTGCTCCGACTGACCCAACCAGGGTCGACAACCCAATTGCTTTCACACTTTTTGGAGAAAGCCCCGATTTGAATGCCAATTCGAGAATGGTGGTGGAAAACAGTGCCGGAAAACAGCCCCCCATGTAATATGTAAAAATCAACATAGGAACGAGTACTGCGCGGTTGTAATCTGACTCGATGAACGCAACGCGACTAGCTAACGGCAGCGACGCAATTAGCGGCGGCAAAACAAACTCAAGCGCTATACGGGTTTGTTGCCTCATGGTCGCCGGACGTCGAAATGATCCGCGTTAATGATGGCGCGTCTCGTGCCCTGCACGAGGCGTGCCCGAGGAAAACGCCGGATCCGATGAATGGTTAGGCTGAACGATCTGACCTTGATAGCGCCAGACCCAGATGGGTCCGTCTTGTTCATCATATTTTGGCCCGGAAAAAACAAAACCCAACTTGCGCAATACTTGTGTCGATACGTTCTCTTCCGGCAACGTGTGGGCCGTTACGACAATTTCTGGGGCGCGCTCTTTCGCCAGTGACACCAAAAACGCAGCCATGCGAGTGGCAACTCCCGTGCGTTCGTACCCTGGAAAAGTGAAATATGCTATTTCCACAACGCCACCCTTAGGGGCGCTAGTGAAGGCACAAGTGCCTACACACACATCTTGCTCGATTGCCAGATACCCAATCCAAGGAATCGTCCAACCGACCCTCGAATAGAGCCGCACCGTGGATAAGATTGCAGACTTTCCGACGTCTGAGACGGGTCCAGCGAAGCCCGAAACCGTTCCATCGCGATTGATCGGTGCGAGAATCATGCAAAGCTTAACGTCGAAATGATCCGCGTTAACGATGGCGCGACTCCTGCGCCGCAGGAGGCGTGCCCGAGGAAAGGGCCGGTTCCGATGACTTGTTAGGCATCTTTATCTTCGATAGGAGAAAAAACAACGCCGCGCCCGTAGTTAGCAAAGAAACCGTACCGAATACAGCTACGAAAAGAACCAAATCGCCAAACGCGGACATGCCATCTGAAGCTAGGGGGCCCGACTCATTGACCCATGCCGTGTGGAGAGCAACAGCGGCGTACGCCAAGACGAACGCTAAGAGATAGCCGCCTGCAACAATCGCGACTTTGATTGGTGGCTTCATGGCTTAATGCGGGACTTTGCCTAACATTGAATTAATCCGCGCTAAGGATAGCGCGGCTCGTGCCCCGCACGAGACATGCCTGAGGCGAACGCCGGATCCGGAAATTGGTTAGGTTTCATCGCCGGCGGATTGAGGGAGCTGTCTTGCCAATGAAGCGGAAAGAATGGGCGGCTGCGGTAACAAAGGGGCAAGAACTCCAGCCCCGCTAAATCCGCTATTCGGTGGCGAGCCTCGTTTGGCACGCCCCGCCAAAAAGGGCCAAAATGCCTTACGAGCCACGGCCACCAAGAAATCGAAGGCGTACCAGGCAGCGTAGTAAGCATGGCCAAGAACGCGACGCATGTTTAGGAGAGTGGGAAACATAACATTGAAATGATCCGCGTTAACGATGGCGCGGCTCGTGCCACGCACGAGACGTGCCTAAGGCAGACGCGAGATCCGGTAATTGGTTGGGCTCTAATTTCTTCATTTCGCGGATGCCCGAACGATCTCTCTAAGTGTAGCCAACGACACATCTTCAATGTTTCGGAACCGGATACAGCTCTTCCCGACGTCCAGGCCCTTCAAATTGGAGCGGTAGCGTTTCACGATCTCCGGATCCGCGTAAAACGAAAAATAATTCTTCTGGGCATTGAGTGCGATGACCCGGGACGCCAACTCGTACGTCGGCATACCGTACTTCATGCTGCCGGAACACTTTGGGGCCGCAGAGCGCACCAAATCATCAAGCGTCTCGATGACCGACCTCTCCTTGAGAGTAAGGCCGGATACATATTCGACGATCGTTGATGCTTTCGACTGCATGCTGGGAAATCGCTCAGCCTAACGTTGAATTAATCCGCGCCTATGGATGGCGCGGAGGTTGCCCCGCAACCGGCGTGACAGACGCAAGCGACGGATCCGTTGATTGGTTAGGCAGGTTCCCTTTCAAGCCAGGTAACATATTGTTTCCAATCGGACGCTATTACCTCTTGGCGGATGTTCACGCCCGACAGGCCGGAGCCAATTCGCTTCATATATTGAGGACATTCCGCGCCAGCAATCACGTCACGTGGATCCTGCGAAGCAGTCGCGATTTCCGCAAGCAACCAGTCTGGATTCCCACCGTCTAGCTTCAATACTGCCAACTGAACTCGAGAGGGATCGTGAGGCCCACATTTTGGCGTTAACTCGGAAAGTAATCGAAGCACGCTTTCGACATCGCCAGATTTGAAGTCGCGTTCAGCTATTCGAGCTACGTCAGCCTTTGTGACTTTGGGAACCGGTTGCTTCATGGCTGCCTAACGTTGAGATAATTCGCGCTAACGATGGCGCGGCTCGTGCCCCGCACGAGACGTGCCGGTCGCAAACGTCGGATCCGATGAATGGTTCGACGTCATTGTGGCCTCATTGAGCTCGCGAGCGATTGTCGCCTTGGATTCACGGCGCCTACGAACGCGAGTCGCATCCTTTATCTCTTCGGTACCGGTCCAATGAGTCATGTTCGAATGACCGCGGCGGCCACCTTGTCCCCCTTCCGTTTTGAGTTTCGCTAATCCCATAGTGTATTGTCGTCGAACGTTGAGTTGATCCGCGCTAAGGATGGCGCGCCGGCTGCCCAGCAGCCGGCGTGCCTAACGAAAGCGTCGGATCCGTTGATCGGTTCGGTATCATTTCTTTGCTTCTTCCTTTGGCCACCACGACCCGTACGGCTTGCCAAGATTTTTGAGAAGGTCGTCTGCGTAGTTTGGCCACTCAACAGCTGCAGCCGGCATTGCTGCCACACGTTCTTTAAACGCCAGTAACGTGGCTCAGTCATCTAATAGAAACGCCTTTGTCGCGATCACCATTTCCTTCCAATCAACGGAATGCGCCGGCTCCTTCCCGGACACTATTGCTTTGTCGAGGTCGGGGAGTGCCGCTAGCGGGTTACCACCATGCGCCCGGGCGTGGAAAACATATTGCATGCCAGCATGAAAATAAGAAAGTGCTCGCTGGCGCGCCGGTAAGTCATTGTGCCGCGCCAAATACGCCTCAATCAACTTGGCGGCTTCGATATATTGCTTGTTGGTTGGATTTACATACACACGCCAGCCAGAATCCTGGGTCTGGTCGAATTGCTTCCACGGAAGTGAAAGGAGCGCCTCGAGATCGACATCGCGCGATGGTGAACTTGTGGACTCGGCCTGCGCGCAGGCAATGCTCGCAATGAACGCGCCAAGAAAAAGCAGAATAGAGGCCGGAGTTGTCGTCATGAAGCAATATAGCATCCGCAAGCTCCAGTTTCGCAAAGGCAAAGCCAATTTCCTGCCAAACGTTGATTTGATCCGCGCCTACGGCGCCGGATCCGTGGATTGGTTAGGCATTCCGAGCGTTTTTTAAAAGGCTTTTGAGTCGGTCCACGCCTTCTTGTTCGGGGCAAATCAGAGTTTCGATCTTTCCCGACTTTAGCTTAAGAATTATACGTTCGTTCGAACCATCAGCCCTCGTCTCCATTTCTTCGATTTCTGTGAAGTCGATATCTCTGGATGAGTTACTCCGACCGCTCGGCCTAACTATGCTAATCTTGTCTTTAAAAAGGCGGATAGTTCTTGGGAACAGGCTCCCCAACAAAATGCATCCCATAAAAAACACCGATACGACCGACAGCCATCCGACAACTTTAAGAGACATCTCGAGTCGACATGCGGCTGCAACTCCGAAGATGACCAAAGGGAAGGGGACCATCTTATAAAACCTCAAGGGATCGCTTTTCCACTCGATTATGCTGCCACGCATCGGTTCGCCCCAGGCGTAATCACCCTGAAACGAATACCTGTTGGGATCTTGATCAGACATCGTTCGAGAGTGTGTGTGGTGGTCTATGCCTAACGATTGTTTATGCCGCACGGTGCGGCAATAATACTTCTGCAGGGCATTCCGCCGTATGTCATTGTGGAAAAACACTTCCTTTCAAGTACCGTGAACCCTTCGCCAATTTCATTGAGCCGTTTCGGTGTGGCATCGACATTTATGTTATGAATTGATGCACATGCCGTTGTGCAATTCGGCACCGACAATCCGCCTCGATTCGCCTCGGATATTAGCTAAGGAAACACTGCGCCACTGAGGACGCGCGAAGCCGCATTGAGGCGATCATGTGCGGCCAACCGAAGCCTGCCGAAGGGTCCAGATCTTTTTTGCCTGGGAGACCGTCTCCGCAAGGACTGTTGGAGTGAGCGACTGCTTGGGATCGTCGCCGATTCCGTGACTTGGGCTAACGTGGGCCTCGATGCAAAGGCCGTCAGCTCCATAGGCAACGGCGGCAAGCGCGCAGGCGGGCACATAGGAGGCTTTCCCCACTGAATGAGAGGGATCGACCACCACAGGCGCCCATGTCCTCTCCTTGAGAAGCGGCGTGATGCTTTCGTCAGGATGGTTGCGGTAGCCGTCGAGCGCCGGAGCGGTGCCCCTGGGGCATAGGATCACGTTGGGATTTCCGAACGCGGCTATGTACTCCGCCGCGGAGATGAACTCGCTCAGCGAGCCCATATGCTGGCTTCGCTTTAGCAGCACGACCGTGTCGCGCTTTGCCACGGCGCGGCCAATGGAGCGCAGCAGCGAGTAGTTCAGCGCGTTCCTCGCCCCCACCTGGAGCATGTGGACGCCCGCGTCGAGGGCCGTGCGTAGCTGGTCCTCGTCCATCACCTCCGCGTCCACGGGAAGGCCGGTCTGGCGCGACGCCTCCATCAGGACGTCCATCGACTTGCTGTCTCCCTGGAAGGAGTAGGGATTGGTCCGGGGCTTCCAGACCCCCCCGCGAAGCACATGGGCGCCCGCCTCCTTCACGGCGGCCGCGGTCTCGAGGAAGAAGTTCGGGTTCTTCGGATCGATGGTGCACTGTCCCGCGATGATCAGGAGCTCCTCTCCCAGCGTCACCCCGCCGATCCTGATCCGGTGGCTCGCGAGGTCCGACCTACGGTCCATCAGCTTGAACGGGGATTGGATCCGGTCTATCCGCTCGACAAACGGGAGGCCCTCCAGGCGATTGATCATCAGTTCGTCACGCTCGTCGCCGACGATGGCGTAGATCGTCCTGACAGCCCCGACGATCGGCTGGATCGAGCAGCCGAACTCGCCGACAATGGCGGTGACCTCGGCAACCTGTTCGGGGGTAAGGCGATTGGACTTGGGCAGGATCATGTTCGCGTGCGGGCGGGATGGGGAGGATTGACCCTGCCAAAATCAGCCCCGACCGTCCATTCCGAACTCAATCGGGGCGCTCGAACTCCGGCGGAAGGGGCGCAACCGCGGAGAACCCAAACTTTGCGCCGCCGAGCGAGTAATCGAGGGAGACCTCCAACGAATGAAGGAACATCCTCCTTGCGCCCCCCGCCCTCGCAAACAGCCGGTTCGCGGCGAAGTTGCCGTAGGTCTTGTCGCCGACAATCGGCAGGCCCCTCTTGGCGCACTGGACGCGCAGCTGGTGGCTCCTGCCGGTCTGCGGCTCCAGGCGGATCAGCGAAACGCGGGGCGGTCCGGTCCCGGAGCGCACGAGCGTCATCCTGCACTCCGCGGGCAGGTTGCCGGCGCCGGCGGAGGTCCGTATCCGGCCGCCCTGCTTCCTGACTTCAAGGACGTCCCTCCAGGTCTCGGCTGCCTGTCGCGGCTTCCCGAATACAAGCGCCTGGTAGGCCTTCCTGACCTGCCTGCGCTGGAACTGCGCGCGGGCCTCGCTCGCGACGGCCGCGCTCGTCGCGGCCAGGATCAGCCCCGAGGTCGCCGAATCCAGCCGGTTGATGAGCCAGAGCCTGCGCGCGCCGCCGGCGCCCCGCCACTCGAAGCACTCCTCCTCGGCGTCGTAGCGGGCCCGCAGGAGGGACCGGCCCTCGTCCCGGGGTGTGTTGGGATGGGAAAGGACGCCCTCCGGCTTGTCCATCGCCGCCAAGCCGTTCGCATCGAGCGCCACCCTCGCGACCCCGGGGCCGAACGGGACGTCCGCCCAGAAGTCCTCGGCGGGGGCGCTCACTGGTAATAAAAATCAAATGTAAGGTCCTGCGATGTCCCGAGGACGGCGATCATGTCGTCCGACCAGTCGCCGTACGGCGCGGTCATGGTGATCGCCGTCAGGCAGCTCTGCTTGCCCTGCTCGCTGGACGTACTCTCGACACTGACGATCTCGGTTATCTTGCCGTGGAGATCCATGGTGAACTTGATGACGACATGGGTGTCCGACGGCGGCTCCGTACGGCTGTCTATCAGGATTCGGTCCCATTGGATCTGTATGGCCTCCATCATCTTGTGGAGATACTCGCCATACTTGCTCCACTTGGCGCTGTAGGCGACCGGGCCGATGTTGCTGGTCCCCATCGGATTTTCGGTGAACACGGCGGGCCGTGTATGGGGATGGTCGAGGACCGGCCTCGCGCGGGGCTTCTTGGGGTCGATGGCGGGCATCATGCTCTCGGCCCCCTCGACCAGGGGCGCGTCCTTGGCGCCCTCTACTTTCTCCGGCATGGGCTTCGCGATGTCGGGCCTCGTGCCGATGTTGCTGCCGAAGCCGTCGTCGCCGTCCTTCATCTTCTCGTACCCGGCGAGGGGGTTCTGCTCCTGCTTGGGCGCCGCCGCGGATTTCGCGGCCGTCGTAAGGTTCGGCGCGACCGGCACGGAGTCCTGCGGCTTCGAGAGCTGGCCGTTGACGGTCTGGTTGGACTGGATGTCCTTTTTCCCGTCGAGCTTCGGCTTGTCGTTGTGCTGGTCCAGCTGCGGCTTCTCCTGCGCCAGCAGCTGGTTCTTCGAGCTGAAGTTGTTCGTCTTGTCCGGGACGTTGTCCGGGGCGTTCGGGTTCGCCTCGACGTACTTGTTCGGCGGCGGCGGCTTCGGGGGCGGCGTCACGAACTCATTGGGGGCGATCTCGATGTTGAACTGGCGCGGCGCCGCATGCTTCCGGGCGCTCGCCCGGATCGCGTCTCCGCGCAGGAGGATGGGCGCGACCACGAAGAGTATGGAATGCACCAGCAGGACGGCGATGATGCCGACGAGCACGGAGCGCGAGTCCGGGTCCGCCCACGCGCGCGTCGCAAACCGCCTCAGGGCGGCTGTGGGGGACGGTGGCGTAAGGACGTGGGTCATCGTGCGTCTGCGGAAAAGGGAGGCAGTAAACCCTGTAGGACGTCCCGGGTCAAAATTTGTTTCGTCGCCTCCATGGGCAGGCCCATGATGTTCGAGAACGAGCCCCTGTAGCCCGCGATGATGAGGTCCGTCTGCTCCTGGATGGAATAGGCGCCCGCCTTGTCGAGGGTGTTGACGCGCTTGACGTAGTCCTCGATCACGTCGTCCCCGAAGGGCTTGAAGGCGACATGGCTCGAGACCCCCTCGTTGATCCTGAGGCCGGTCGACGCCCGGCGGACGGCGATCCCCGTGAAGACCGTGTGCTCGCGCCCGGAGAGGCGCCTGAGCATGGAGCGCGACTCGCCCAGGTCGCGCGGCTTGTTGATCGCCTGCCCGTCGAGGAAGACCGTCGTATCCGCGCCCAGGACAACCGCATCCGGATGCCGGGCTGCGACCCAGTCGGCCTTGAGGGCTGCGTTGTGGGCGACCATGACCCGCGGGTCGGTCTGGGGATCCTCGTGCTCAGTCACGTCCGCCACAACGACTTCGAACGGCACACCGAGCTGCTGGAGCAGCTCGCGGCGCCGGGGCGATGCCGAGGCGAGAATGAGGCGGGCGGGCCGGGTGACGGGAGGGTTCATCGCGGGCGTGCCGATTATGTTGAAAGAAATCCCATGGGCGTCCATATTAACCCCTTACACCCACTCGCATGCGCCTCGGGCTAGCACAGATCAACACAACGGTCGGCGACCTGGCCGGCAACCGCCGGCGCATCCTCGACGCCTATGCGGAGCTCGTGAGGCGGGGCGCCGAGCTGGTCGTCTTCCCGGAGCTCGCGACCTGCGGGTACCCCCCCAGGGACCTGCTTTTCAAGCGCCACTTCGTGCCGGACGTCGAGGCCTCCATGAAGGCCATCGCCGAGGAGGTCGGGGAGGTCCCCGCCCTCGTGGGCACCGTGGAGGCGAACCCGGGGGGCACCGGCAGGCCGTTCTTCAACAGCGCCGCGTTCTGCCACCGGGGGAAGGTGGCCTCTGTCGCCCGCAAGTGCCTGCTGCCGACCTACGACGTCTTTGACGAGGACCGGTACTTCGAGCCGGCGGCTAGGCCGACCGTCGTCGTCCACAACGGGTTCCGGATCGGCGTCACGATCTGCGAGGACATCTGGACCCACCCGATGATAAGCACGAGCCGCCTCTACAACGGCGTCGACCCGGTGAGGCAGCTGGCCGCCCAGAAGTGCGACCTGATGGTTAACCTGTCCGCGAGCCCGTGGGACCACGGCAAGTCCGGCGTGCGCCAGACGCTCGTTACGGACGCAGCCCGCGCGCTCGGCTGCCCCGTCGCCTACGTGAACATGGTGGGCGGCAACGACGAGCTGATCTTCGACGGCCGGTCCCTCGTGAGCGACCCCTCGGGGCGCGTCACGGCCGGCATGGCCGCGTTCGCCGAGGACCTGCTTGTCGCGGAGACGGGGAGCGGCGCGGGGGGGGGGGCGGCCCCCCGAGAGCCCCCGGCGAGGGGCGCCCGAC
>Ga0302325_10002988_pt1 | contig 40401 bp, 33 predicted proteins | sample Palsa_T0_2_FD_201948 | JGI IMG/M metagenome (GOLD analysis project Ga0302325, IMG submission 201948) | Peat permafrost microbial communities from Stordalen Mire near Abisko, Sweden - Palsa_T0_2 | ecosystem: Environmental > Terrestrial > Soil > Palsa > Peat permafrost | place: Sweden: Abisko...
GCAGGTCAGGCGGACTATTCCCGATGCGTTCACGGCGGATAGGTTGCCTTCAACCTCCTGCGTGGAAATCCGCGTTAGCGTTACATCTGCCGGCACCGCTGTGATCACGCAGGCGCAACAGACCTAAACCGTGTGCACGCAAGCTTAGCGGGAAGGCTCATGTCTGAACATAAGCAGCAACTAGCCGGGCAGATTGGCGCCCTCGAAAATTAGCGAAAACATCGATAAGATAGCTTGCAACGGTCGGGGCAGCAGAATGCCGGACTCAGAGGTCATGCACCGAGATCATCTTACCTGTGTGGCTTCTTGCCACGCTCCCCCAGCGCGCGGCAGACGGAAAAGTTGAGGTATCAATCAGCGAGCATTCATAGCTCTTCGCAAGCTCTATCAGATAGTGCCGTATTACCATTTCGCGATCTTTGTCATTTTCAAATATCAGAATCAGTGTGGCTTTGATACTGCGGGTTATCTTCGACACTCCGCCAGTGACGAGCGCAGCGGGTATATTATCAGCTGACCTTTTTTTCTTCTCATATCGCTCGGATGCGGTCGAGGCGTTCACGAGGCGGGCAAGAGCGGACCTCTCGTCATCGGAGAGATCTCCGTACTTTAATGCCTTCTCGGTCATGTAATGCTCCCGTGAGTTATGTGCCAGCAAGGTCATCTGTTAAGCCAGTCTTCGAAATCGTCGAGATCGTCAAGACCAAGGAAGCGTGCAATAGCCAATGCACCGGTGATCAGCCCGAGGGCAGGCGTAGCAACCTCGAAGATCTTACCGCCCCGGGTCTTGACTATTATCGAGCGATGGCAACTCGGACAGATAAGAGTTGCGGATGTCGGTGATTTATCAAAGACATCTAGCTCTCCATGCTTGCAGAAAGGACATCTCTGCGTGCGCATTGCCTCTATATACCGCCTCTCCAAGAAGAAACACTCATCATCTAGCTACATTTTAGGACATAAGATCTTGATAACCCTCCATTCTCACGCCAGGCATACTGGTAAATGTCTACGGCCGATCAAAAGCGAGTCTGGACTGCACCCAACCTATCTATCTATTGGGCAACCGGCGAGGGTGGCTCGCTAAGGAGCGCCAGCAGGTCGGAGCGGGCGGCTTCCAGTTCGGTGATCCGATCGCGAGTCGCCACCACCACTGGCTCCAGCAATGGGTCGGCCTGGATCTGCTCCTTCATCGCTGCGACTGCGGCCCGCCAGCCCCGGTCGGGCCCGCCGAGGATACGTTCTTCCAGCCCGTCGACGACCTTGGTGATGCGAGCCTGCAGGTCCTCGCGCCGTTTGCGCTCCTTCGCATTGGCGCGATGATCTCGGATGGCAGTGAACGCTAGGGGCGCGTACTCCACCACGACAGTCGCGATAGTGCTGGCAGCTTCTACTTGGGGCAGCCTCTTCTTGATGGTCTTGACAGCACCCTCAGTCGTGATCGCGGCATCTTTCGACTCCAGGTACTTCGTGACCGACTCGGCCTTGCCCACCTTCTCAAGCTCGTCCTTGGCTCTGCCCAACGACATGCCATACTTCATCCAGAAAGCGCCCTTGAACACCAAGCCGGTGCTTTCGCCGAGGTTGGGGACATTGCTACCGGACTGTTCCCGTGCCCGGGGCACGGTCGCCAGGTCGCAGACCCATGCGTCGAACTGCTGGGACGCCGGACGTACCCGCTCGATATCAAGCTCAGCGTCAACCTCCGCAGCCAGTTCCCCCATCTTCCGGGTATAGGTCGCATACCAGGACTCCAGACGTTCTTGCAGGCGACGTTCAGCCTCCACCATCAATCCGGAATCGTCGGTACCCGCCATGCTGACGAGGCCGCCGAGTTCGTCGGCCAGACCGACTTGTAGGTCGGCGATAGCGGCCTCGTTGAGTGCTGCGAGACTGGTCTCGAGCTGTGAACGATGTGCCCGGCGGGATTGCGCTTCCTCAAGTACCGGCTTGAGTTCAGCGATCTCCTCTCCTGCGGCTTCAACCGTTTTCTTTCCGAGCAAGCACCAGTAGCGGATCTTGCCCGCTACTCGCAGTTCATCGAGACGGTCACGTGATGCCCCGAGGTCGGCGCGGAGCTCGATCATCCCGTCCCAGTCCGCCGCCGCGTAATCGCCAGGCAAGGGCGCGGGATTTGCAGCGACCCGGCCGAAGGGGTCGGCGGAGACGATGTGAATATTCAGCCGTGACTCTCCTTGGCCAAGAGCCAGCATTTCGTCGAGTTCCTGCCGCTTGCTCCCGCACAGGGCGCGGAAGCCGTCCGCGCTATCAACTGGGTCAACACCCGCAGTGTCGGACTGGGCGATCACAAGGAAAAGGGATCCGTCGGGGAACAATGGCAACGGGATCATCGAATAATACGTCCCGGCAGCGAATGACCTTATCCATTTGGCGTCTTCCGCCAGCATCTGGGGTGTGATAACCAGCATCACGACGTCGGCGGTACGGACGGCTTCCGCGGCCACTGCGTCGTGTTCCGGGTTTCCCCCGGCCGTCCCCGGCGTATCTACGTAAATAATTCCCTGACTGGCGACCGGCGAGACGCTCAGGGTCTCCCGGCGTCCGCTAACCGTGAGCCAGTCGGGAACGCTTGTTCCGTCCTCGACCAGGATCCGTTTGATGAGGGTGGACTTGCCTGAGTCGTAAGGCCCATGCACGGCTACGACGACCGATGTGCGCCGGGCGTGCTGCTGCCAGTCTTCTACCGCCTGCCGCAAACGGTCATCACCGGTGATCTTTATGATCGCATCACCAATCTCGGCGACCCAGTTCCCGCTCATATGTCCTCTCCTACTGCGGATCGAGCGGCGTCATCGACCGCCTCGTAATAAAGCCTGATCCGTGTCTCCAACCCGGCAAGCTCTTTCTCTTTCTTTGCTAGGTCAGCGCCGGTCACGCGGGCAAGCGCGGCGAGTTCGGAGCAGTGCTCCCTGAGGGTCAGCAGCGCCGGTTCCTGATCGCAAAGTTCTTCGGCAAGGTCACGTCCGGTCCGGTGAAGCCGGTCGATCTGCTCGGCCCTGGTCCGTTCGTTCCGGCCGCGGTTGCGCACGTCGTCGAGCGTGTCCCAGGCCGATATGGCGCCCCCGACAACGGCGAAGACTGGCCCCGCGCCCCGTATGATCTTCGTGGTTAGCAAGCCCTCAGTGGCGAACTTCTCTAGTTTGGCGAATACCCGGGCGCCGCGCGATGCGATCGAGCCGACCGTGCGGACGGGTTTCCCGCTGCCACGCAGTTCGGACAGTTCCAGCGTCTTAGGCGGGTTCCGCGCTGAGGAGACCGCCGCGAAGGATGCGGCGCTACGGCGACGGTCGAGAGAGGCGTTGGTGTCGTGTATGAGGGACGTGACCTTGTCGCGGGTGGCATGCTCCCATTCCTCGGTCAGACCGGCGAGTTCCTTGTCGGAGGTGAAGTTCGCCATCCGGTGCACGATGGCGTTCCGCGTGCCCTGATTGCGGGTGGAAAGCGCCCGCCCGATCAGCTCCTCGAGGAAGTCCGCGATGATCCGCTGAAGGGCCATCCGCCGCTCATCAGCCAGGGCCTGTGCCTCGGCCTGGCCCGCCAGTTCCTCCCGCCTCAGCTTGATGAGTTGTTCGATGCCAGGGCGCAGCGCCGCAGCTGCTGTCTCTGCCCGGGTGGCCAGAATCGTTAGCCGATAGATTGCGCCCCCGAGGATGGCGGCATCCGCCGCTTGCGCACTGAGCTTCCCCTGGAACCTATTGAGCGCCCGGACAAACTCGGGGATGCCGTCCCAGGGTGCCGGTGTCAGTGCTTTGCCGTATGGCTTCGGGGAAAAGCTCACTACTGGCGGCCAGCGGACAGACGGGTCAACGGTTCGGCGCAGCGCGTCTCGCAGTTCGGATTCCTTGAGTGCGCATAGTGCCGCAAACGCACGCGGAGAGTCCTGCGGATCTACGCCCATTTCTTCGGCATGGCTGATGGCCAGGAGCACGCGTGCGGTCTTCACTCCGCTGAGGACGGCCCGCATGTCTCTCAGGTCGCCGCTGATCCCCGTCGGTGTGAACAAGTAGACGAGGACAGCCGCGTCGGCGGCAGCGGCACGTGCCAGAGCCGCGTGCTGGGCGTGGCTGCTCTGGAATCCTGGCGTGTCCACGAGCAGGTACCCGCACCACGGGTAGGACAGGACCTGTCCGGTCGTCGGGCCGCCCCCGGCGTCGAGCGTGTCCGGGACTGTCATTCCGGCCTCTCGATGGAGCCGTGCGATCAGGGAAGTCTTCCCGGCGTCGTAGTCGCCGCAGAAAACGATGCGCGGGAGCGAATCGCCAGCGAGCCGGTTCAACTGCTCCACGGTCACGGCAGCGCCGGAATCGCGGGACAGGGTTTTACGATTGCGGGCCAGCCATGCTCGCCCGGCCCCGGGTGCGCAGGTCGCGGCCGTCAGGGAGGCCCACACACGTTCGGCGACGTCATCTCTCGTCCAGGTCACCGGCTCCCGTATCAGCGCCGGTACCTCGCCTTTCTGGCGGATCCACGATTCGCCCAGCCAAAGGTCGGCAGGTGCCCTTACGGCCCGGGCGGCTTGCTCGCACGCTACGGCGGCCTGCCTGAGCACGGCCTGCGGACCTGCTGCGGTCGGGACCCTCTGCACGAAGGAGGCCAATAGCTCGCGACGCTGTTCCTGCATCGCACCCCGCTCCCGCAGCCCGATCGCCCGCCGGACGGCGCTGCCCAGTTGAGCGACCAGAGCGTGCTGGGCAGCTGTTACGAGAGCTGCATGGAGGTCTGTCATCAACTGGTCGAAGGCCTGGTTGACGGACCGGCGAGCCTCGGAACGGGCTCGGCCTAGCTCACGTTCGCGCTGCGCCGCCGCCCTCTTCCTGAACCATTTGCCAATCACGTCGAGCGCAAGCCCGGACAGCACGTAAGCGAACCCCGTTGCAAATAGCGTCCACCCAAACGGGTTCCAGAAGTTGGCAATGGCGAAGCCGAACAGTCCGGCACCGATACCGATCGCTGAGGTGCCGGTACCCGTCCAGTGTTGCGCCCGTCCCCGCGCTCCTTGCACCTTCACCGGACGCTCAGACACGCATTTCACATCAGCACATACATCAGCTGCCACCTGGCCGATCCGCTCCTGCAGGAACCGCGCAAAGTCGCCCAAGACGCGGTCGGCAGCGTTCTCGAGCTCCTGAGTTTTGAAAACCTTGGCGGCGAAGTCCTGTGCCGCGACCTTCCGGCCCTCAGCCAGAGCCCCGTCAATCAGCTGCTCGGCCCGCTTCAGCGCGGAGATACGAAGCGGCCCGATACACGCAGTGATCCGTTCGTCGGCGTATCGCAGAGCCGAACCCCGCACAGGCGCGGGCAGACTCGCGCCGCGCAGGTATTCCAGCTGGTGGATTTCACCCAGGACCGCGGCGAAAGCCGGTTGGCCGGCGGCCTCCCCCGAGCCGGTCAGATTTTCGGGCGCCCCGAGTATCGCCAGGACACGCTGCACGCCCAACTCCGCCTGCTCCGACAACTCCGTGAGATGCGCCCCCAGCCCTGCATACTCGTCTTCGGCCCGTTCGGCGGCCGTGGTCACCTGTCTGTACAGCGCAGACAGCCGCAGCTCAACCGCGTATGCCCGGATCGCCTTGATAATCAAAGTCTCTAGTGCGCCGAGGTTCGACCAGGTGAAGAGCTGCTGTGGCGACCCTGCCTGCGCCCGGCGAGCCTGAAAGCCTTCGGGATCATGGCCGGCATAGTGACCCAGAACGCGGGCGAACGCCGCGTCCTTGGAGCTCAGGGCAATAACCGGGGTGCCAGCGAGCCCGATTCCAGCCAGACGCTGGCTGATTGCGTCTACATGTTCACGGACCGTCCGTGATGCTTGGCGGCGGCCTTCCCGCGTCGGTGTCCGCGGCGGAAAGCGCCACTCGGCATTACGCACGTTCAGTACGGCCACCACCGGCTTGCCGAACTCGGCAATCCATTCCGCGACGGTGTCGAACTCGGCCTGACGCTGATTCTGCGTGTCGAAGCAGAGCAATACCAAGTCACTCGATGCGAGGGCCGTCAGCGCGGTCTGCCGCAGCTTCGCAGCCCCCACCGTCCGGCCCCAGCCCTCGGTACCCGGAACGTCGGAGATCCGCAGACTTCCAGAAACCACACTGACGACTTCGGTCGTATGATCGCTGACCCCTGGTGAAATCTCGCTGCAGTCGCCATGAGTCAGCGCCGACATGATGCTGCTCTTCCCCGAGCCGCTTCGCCCGAACAAAGTGATATTGAAGGTGCTAATGTGTCTTATCCGCTGCTCGACCGCCTCAGTCAACTCCCCGACGATCCGTGTCGTCACCTGCCGGTCATGGTCAGTGAACTCGGCTATCTCAGCCGATGCTCCGCTATTCACCTTCTCCAGCGAATCGACCAGACATCTAACGTTCAGCAGGAGCCAATCAGCTGCAGCTTCGCTGTCTCGTACTGCCCGTGCACATTCGGCCTGCAACTTCGAACGGCCCGCCAGGCTCGGACTACCGCCTGCCATTCTTCACCTGCTCGCAACGAGACTGATATACCGCGGGTATCCTCACGAATGGTTCGATACCATGGCCGACTGCTCCGTACTTATTTCGGGGAACTTCAGGGGACATTACGGAAAAAGAAGCCATGGCAAATCCGCATATCGCTTCACTCGCCGCCGGAGCGACCGCTTCCAGCTTTGAGTCGAAAACGCAGCCTAGGACCCAGGCTCCGTTACGAACTTCGCGCAGCGTCCAGTTAAAGCGTGAAACCAAGCTCACCAGCGACCGCGACTTCCTCGCCAAGCGATCCGCGCTGCCCGTTAAGTACCGGTAGAGGCCATGTTGCGGTCGCCCCGCCAGAGGACGCGCAGCGGACGCTGAACGAAATGGAACGGTATACCGATCGATATGTCCCATTCCACCTTGGAAGCGGCGTGAGCCAGTACCCAGCGCGACCCGACAACGATGACGGAGCTTTCGTCCTCTTTGGACAGGACGAAACGGCCATACGGTTCTCCCCATGGACTCCCCAACCACAGCACCTAAATCAACCGTACATGATGCAGTACTGCTAAGGCACGGGCGAGATCAAATTGTCCCTGCTCAAGAAGCTTGTGTTCTCTGATCCAACAACGTTGTCCATGCCGACAGAGTCTCGATGCCAACGCTGCTGAAATAAGGCCAAGGCTGCCAACTTAATTCGGCATAGCCGTAAGTCGACAGCCCCGCCAGTTCCCCTTGGCTCGTCCGCCAGTGTAAGCGGCATATTGTGGCTGGCGGGGGAACTGCCGATACATATGCATGTCTTCGCTTATATATCACGCGGCGCCCTGCTGAACTAGTGACATTGGGTCATAGCAACGCCATCTTTAGAAGAAACCGACAACCGAGCTCAACGAAGTGGCCAGCATCGAAGGGGGCCAGAGCGGATACTCCGGCACGGTGGAATTAGCAATCACCGTTCACTCCGCGGCCTCGGCTTCGCCGTCCCCTGCCATTCCGGACGCCCGGCACAGGCAGCCGCGCCATCCGGCCGGGCACGCGCGGATGGCGCCGGGAGGAGCGGGGGTCCCGGGCGGCGGCCCCGGCGCGGACCTGCCGCCCCACTTCGGCCGAGGCCGGACAACGGACCGGCGGCCAGGTTCGGCCGACCTGCCACCCGGGACCCGCCAGTATCCACGCTCGACTCGGCGCGGGCTGTCGAGTTCCGCCGCACGCCAGTGCCATACCGGCCAGGCCCTGGCCCGATCATAGCCGGTCCCTGATCGGGCCAGGGCCACCGGCCGGGGCGGCGGGGCCGGATGTGCCCGCGTGGGCTCGTCAAGGCGCGCACGGGGGCGGTTCACGCGACGGCCCGCGCGCCGGTACCGGTCGCCGACAACGCGCCCGGGACGGCGACTATCTCGGTCAGCACCCAGAGCGCGGCGGCGCTTGGTGGGGGACAAGGGTGTTACCGATGATCCTCAGGTATCAGCACCAATTCAGCACGCGGTCAAGCGTGGTTCGGACGCATGCCGAGAAGGCACCGTGAGCCTAGGAGGTGCTCTCTGCGGAGTACTCCCCCAGCAGTTACATCGGGGTATATTCCCTCGCTGACCTGCAAGAATCCGTCGTCCATGACTCCAGCCCGTGCGGGCCGCGGCGCGTGGGCGGGTCGCACACGGGCCGGACGACGGGAAAAACGGGAAATCCCGGGCTGGCCGCAGTGGTGCCGACACGGCGGCGTCACGGGGGAACGGGCCGTGTTGCGCCAATGTCGGCGAGCCGGAGCCGACTCGGCGTGATCGGGTCCGGATGACTGGTGTGCGACGATGCCCATCATGGCCGTGGCAGCGCTCACCGTCGCAATCCTCGCCCTCGTCGCGGCATTCAGCGCCTGGTACGCCCGCGACGTGACCCGTACCGAGCGGGACAGGCGACTTGAGGAACGCGTCCCCGAGATCACCCCGCGACTGCGCCAGTGCGTATCAGGTATGCCAGGACCGTATTCGGCGCGACCATTGCTTGGTAAAGGCCGCCGCGTCGGAGTGCGCGCTTCGCGCTCCGAACTCTTCCGTCAAGTACCGCTCGGATGCGCACGACAATCCGGCGCCTTGTTTGTTCTGTGGCGCTTCCCGGTCGAGCATGACCGGCATATCCGGGCGCCCAAGGGACCCCCCGGTTCCCATCTGACCGCGCGGCAAATGGGCCTAAGAAAGAACCGGGAGCGCGGAAGATCTCCAGCCAGCCTATCTTTCAGACTGCGAAGAGTTGCGGAGAGGAGCCCAAGGCCGGAGCTTGCATCTGATGGTGTCGAGGGCAGTTCAGGTTCAAAGGTCGCTCCGGAAAAGAAGGCCCATCTGAGCGTGCGCCGGTGCCATCATGAACCGACGCGCCCGGCGCGTCGTCGCCAGGAATCCGAAAGAAGGACCATTCTGTGATGAGTGCGTCTGGCCAACTGTCCCGACCCACCGGCGAGTATCCGGATCGCATCTCGCGCCAAACGTTCGAGCAGTTGGTATCTGTGCGTGGGGGAAGGCGATGGATGGGACTTCAAAGCCACGTTGAGCGACCTCGCGAGTACTTCCGCCCGAGTCAACCTCGCGAAAGATGCGCTTGCTTTCTGCAACCTACCGGCTGGCGGAACGATCATCGTCGGCGTTACGGATGACTATGAGCACGTCGGCTTGAAAGCGGCGGAGAAAATCGACACCACGGTCATTCGCAGGGCGATTGAAAAGTATATAGACGGCGACTTCATTGTGGTGGCGGCCGAGCACACCCTGGTCGAGTCCGGCGCGAACGAGGAGAAACGCTACGGAATAATCCATTTCCGGCGTCGCTTCGCTCAGCCCGTGCTAGCAGCGCAGGATGGCCAGATCACGAACGACAAGCCGCCGCTCTTCCGCTCAGGTGACATCCTGATTCGTCGAGGCGCCGCCAGCATCAGGGCCAACTCCGGCTACGTCAGGCGCCTGTTCACGAACAGCATCGTCCACGAGGAACGCATTAGGGCAGTGAACGAATTGTGGAGCTGCCTGGTAGAGCAGCGGCGCCTAATGGGAGGCGTCGAGTACCTGTATGACATCTTCGCTGACTCCGAGTATCCGGAAGTCATCACCAGGTCTGATCTCCGTGCCGCGCTCGGGCAGCTGACGGAAGGGCAGCATGCCGCGCAGCTCGACCGCCTCCAGCTACGTGTGAACATGGTCAGGCCGCATATCCCCGAACAGCTGTACCAGCAGTACAGGGCCTGCGCCGCCTTCGTCGGAAGGCTGCACATGAAAGCGATACGGCAACGCGACGCTGGCGTCTTCGTACCCTGGACCGAGCTGGAGAACGGGTCACCTGATCTGCCGCTGCGCCATCTGGCGCTGGAACTCATGCCGCAGGACGAACTCGATGGCTATTGGGCAGGCCAGGTCACTGGCATCGGCACGCTCCGCCCGGTTCGGCCGGTCATCGATGCTGCTGAACGTGGCGTGCTTAGCGCCATCAACCTCGTGCTGAGCGGCCTGGGATAGCGCGCGATAAGCCGAACGCCCGGCGAGGACGGGCCACGGAGCAAAGGCCTCATCTCGCCGCGATAATCCACAGATTCCGAGACGCCAGTGTCTCGCTCTCGTCGCCGTAGGACTCGCTCGTGTCCTCATCGTCTGGCCCGACCTCCGGTAGGCGGTAGTGAATCAGTTCGATGGTGGGGCCGATTCGGCGGTGGGTCTGAGAGGAAACCATGTGCGCAGAGTCTCGATGCGACGCGAGTCGCCGGTCACAGGACGCGGATCAGCGTTCCCGGCGCAGGCGCCGACGGCCACCACTGCCATGTCTGCGAGCACGACCACCAGCGCGCGAAATCAATGAGTACATATTCCCAGGACGCTGCCACGGCTGCCACGGTCGCACCCAGGTGAACTGGCCTCCGATCACCCATCGGGCGAAGGACCGATGTGCCTGTATCTGCCGCCACCGCCCGGCCACGCATCTGCAGCGAGTACCGGGCGCCAGCCAACAGCGCCCGCACCCGCAGAAACTGGCCAGGTCGATGGGAAATCTCACGGACAAGTAGCTGAGAACCGTTCAGCAGCCCTTGTCAGCTCCCCGGCCTCGGACAATCAGAATGAAAACCTACACCCCCGTAGGCTCTCATCCGACTATACCAATCGAAGGCAGCTGATTCGTGCAGCTCACCAGTCGCGAAATGTTTACCACTCGGCCGATCCCAGCGCCGGTCCGGCCATAGCACCCTGAGTCGCAGCAGATCAACCCAGCTGGCCAGGTATATCCTTGGCGCGTTAAAAGGCAGCATCCGTCAGGCTTTCCACAAATTCGCGACCGGTATCGCGCCAGGCGATTATAGATTGAGTGCCTGGTGGGTGACCATAACCGGCTCATTAAGATTGCGCCTTCCAGTCTGTGCACGGTCCGCCCAGGAGTGTCCTGATCGAAAATAGGATTCGGCTGGTGACCTGCTGGTCATCCGTGCGTCAGGCGGCGTGCGTGTACTCGTTGATCAGGCCGCCCAGGACAGGTTTTCGGCGGATCCGTTCGCTGTCGACGCCGGTCACGGTGGCGCGGGGAGCGTCAGGTTCGCCGTCGGGGACGCGCTGCGCGATGCCCTGGTGCGGCCGGGCCGTGTTGTAGTGCACCTGGTACTCGGCCAGGACGGCGTGCAGATGTCGCTCGCTGACGATCAGCACGCGGTCCAGGACCTCACGGCGCAAGGTGCCGACGAGGCGTTCGCAGGTCGCGTTCATCCGCGGAGCCTGGACAGCGGTACGCAGGATCCTGGCGCCGGTTGCCTGGAAGACGGCGTCGAAGGAACGGGTGAAGTTCGATCCGCGGTCGCGGATCACGAACCTGATGTCCTCAAACCGCTCGCCAAGGCTGAGGGCCAGGTTGCGGGCCTGCTGCACCGTCCACTCGCCAGTAGGGTTCGCCATGACGCCACCGAGATGCATCCGGCGAGTGCCATGCTCGATGAACACCAGGATTCTGTGGAATCTGGCTTGTCACTCTTATCCGTTTTGCTCCACCGCGCATCGATGATCGCCAAATGACCATCTCACTGGGCCAGACTCAAAGCAGCAACGAGGAAGAGGCAGGTACCCAGAAACGGTTAGTATGTCCACTTTCCGAGGTCGCCGGATCAAGATCAACCGCCAGAGCCCTTGTGATCAAGCCCTCTCAGCTCCCCGGCTTGATTCCACGTAACTAATAGGTACAGCCTCTTTAGCAGCACGGTGTCGGCGTGCAGGAAGTCAACCGCGAGGATCCCGGTGGCCTGAGCGTGCAGGAACTGCCGCCACGTCGGGCCCGCGCGGCGCGGCGCCGGATCGATGCCCGCAGCATGCAGGATCGCCCACACCGTGGACGGCGCGACCGTCACGCCGAGTTTCGCCAGTTCGCCGTGGATGCGGCGGTGTCCCCACAGCGGATTCTCCGTCGCCAGGCGAACGACAAGCCGGGCGATGCCCGGGACCGTCGGCGGGCGGCCGGGCTTGCGCCGCCCGCTCGTGTCGTACCTGTTGTCGGCCAGTTTGCGGTGCCAGGCCAGCAGCGTGGCGGGCGTCATGGGGAAGACGTCGGCCCAGCTCCTGCGGGGTATGAGCCGTGCCAGCGCGGCGGACCACACCCGGTCGGCCGGCTCGTACCGGATCCGGCCAGCGGTCCGCCGCAGCACCGCGTTCTCGTGCCGGAGCACCAGCAACTCGGCATCCTTCGCCAGGTCCCCGCGGAACAAAAGGACGGCCAGGCCGAGCACCCGGCGAACCAGCAGGTAGACGACCTTGATCAGCACTCGGCCAGCCAACCATCAGCGCGTCCTGGCTACTGGCGAAGGCGCAGGTCAGCCACGCAATCGATTATTCGAGCGGCACACGCTGACAGCGGCAAAGGCCCGCACCCGCCGGGCGAACCGGCCCGCCAGCCGCATCAGATGGGCGTTGTCCAATTCCTCATCGGAATCATCGTGCAGCCGCCGTCACCAGCACCGGAACCCGCCCGGACCATGACCCAGCGGATAATACGCGTTCAGCACGATCCGGTCCACGCAGTCATAGGAACCAGCCACCAGGTCCCCGTGCCGCTCGGCGAGGTCATCAGCCACTCACTGACCGTAGAGCCAGCCCGCACCTCAGATCAGGACATCAGCCAGACTCCCTGAAGGGGCCATTCCTTCCGGGCGAAGTCCCGGACGGAACGTAGAGCCTTACGGCCCGTATCGGGCATGTCGCTGCCGATAGGCCTGCAGGAAGCAGGATTTTGATTCGTCGACAAGTGTGGCCCGAGGCAGAGATCACCAGCCGCGTGAGGGGAACGCGAGGCCAGAATAATCGAGGTGGGGCCACCGGAACTATGCCTGGCAGGGGCCTTGTCGACGACACCGCATTTGTGACAGCTCTGGTCTCTCCCAGGCGGCCAATACGGTAAGTGCCCGCGAGCGGGAAACCGCAATACTTGGTTCCAATCTGCATACCCGGCAGCAAGGTCGTCCCTGCCAAGGGTCCGCTGTCCATAGGATGAAGAGCGATTACGGATCTGAGATCAGATGAGACTCTTTCGTCGGGATTGCAGGATTACGGTTGGGAGAGGCGAAATGTCCAAGTCGATCGAGCTAGCCGAGCTTATCGCCGCCCTGCGGCAGGAGCTGACCGCAGCGAGCAAGGAAGGCGAGGGAGAATTGGTCCGGTTCCGTCCCGGGCCAGTCGAACTTGAACTCACCATCGAGGTTTCCCGCGAAGCTGGGCCTGAGGCGAAGATCCGCTTCTGGGTGGTAGAAGCGGGCGCATCGGCAAAGCGTTCGAGCGCTGTGACCCAGCGGCTCAAACTCGCTCTCGATCCCATCCGGGTCGATCTGCCGCCCGATACCCCGTGGGTTTCCGGCCCAAGCGTACCTGGCGAGGAGTAAACGTGTCAGGCCCGATTGAGGCGGCTGGCGGGATTCCCGGAGGCACCTGATAGGCGTGGAACTCGAAATGATCTTCGCCGCCGCATCACGACTGATCGCCGAACTGGTGGTTCGGACGGAGTCTGGGGAACGGCGGGGCTCCGGGTACCGCGTTTCGGCGGAATGCGTGCTCACTGCGGCTCACGTTATTGATCATGCAATGAGTATCGATATCAGATTCCATTCCGACGGCGAGGCATCGTCCCATGCTGGCGCGGCGGTCGCCTGGGTGAGCGCGGAGCACGACATCGCCGTGGTGACCTTCGACCCGCCGGATGAGGCCAAGGTGCCCACTGCCACCTGCGCCTGCATTCCCGCGCATGCGGTCAGCCAGATCACTGCCCAGGCCGCCGGCTATCCGGAGTGGAAGCAGCGCACGGTGGGCGGAAGGACCTTCCGAGACTTGCACCGCCCCATGGGTCGCCTCTCGCTGGGCGCCAACGTGCGGACAGGGACCCTGGAGTTCGCCCTCGCGGACCCTGGGCCGCCTGTCATGGATCGTCGCTCGCCATGGGGCGGGATGTCAGGTGCGCCGGTGTGGGCGATCGGCTCCGGCGGAGACCTGCTGCTCGTGGGCCTGGTCAGTGAGCATCACCCGCGCGAGGGCACCGGCAGGCTGACCGTCAGGCCGATCGCCCCTGCGCTGACCGTTGGCACGGAAACGGCGCGCAGGGAACTGGCCCAGATCATAGGGATCGGCTGGCCCGTCGACCTGCCCGCAGTGAGCTCCGGTCCCGCCGCGCCCGGCGGTTCCCTGGACGTCCTTGGCCCGGTGCGCGCGGAGCCGGTGTGGAACGTCCCGTCCGCGTCACGGTCGTTCCTTGGACGCGAGGGCGAGGTCGCCCGATGGCACGAGGAACTGTCGTTGTCGCGGACGCGGTACAAGCCAAGCGTCGCCGTCATCTGCGGGCCGCCAGGGGTCGGGAAGACCCAGCTCGCGCAGCGCCTGGCGAGCCCGGGCCGGGAGCGCTACTCATGCGGGTGGTGGGTCGCGGCGGACAACCGCCTAGGCTGTCTACTCGCGTTCGGTGAAATGGCGGCAGAGCTCGGGCTGCCTGCCTCCCTCCCGCCCGAGCAGGCGGCGGAGCGGGTGACGCGCCGCTTGACGGCGATGGGACGATGGCTGCTCATCTTCGACAACGCGGACAATTGGGAGTCGATCGCCGACCTCGTCCCCGACACGGGCGACGGCCATGTCATAGTGACCTCCCGTAACTCGGAGTGGAGCGAGGCGGATCTCCTGATCGGCCTGGCACAGCTGGACCTGGACACGGCAGTACGGCTGCTGCTCGCCGAGTCGGGAGATGACGACGCGGCAGCGGCGGCTGAACTGGCGACCGAACTCGGTTGCCTGCCCTTGGATCTGCACGCCGCCGCCGCTTTCAGCGCGAAGCGCCTCCTGAGCCTGCGTGAGTATCTCGGGGTGATGCGGGACCAGCGCAAGCGCAGGGGAAACGCCCCGCACGGCCCGCACTCGCCGGAGACCGCTCACATCGTGAGCCTCATCCTCGAGGATCTAGCCATCCAAGATCCCCTGAAGGCCGAGGTCGCCAGGGTCTGCTCCCTCCTCGCGCCGGACCGGCTGCCCCTGGGACTTGTATTCGACGACCTGCTTGCTCAACGGCGGTCAGGGCTGGAGAAATTGCGTAGAGGTCTCCTGGCAAGCCAGCTGTCAGTCGCCTTGGTACAATCGGGATTGGTGACGCGAGAATCAGGCTCACGTCTCCGGATGCATGAAGTATTTCAGGACGTTATAAGGTACGGCATGAATCAGGTTGAAAGAGAAGATACTGCCCGCGCCGCTATAGACATCCTGTCAAGAATTTTCCCCTCCGGGGGAACGCCCAGCGACTGGGCGCGCTGTGCGCGGCTCCTGCCACACGGCCAGCGCCTGCTCGAACGCGCTGAATCAGAGGCACTCGCCACACCTGGTGCGGCGCGGCTGATGCGCTCCATGGGGACGTACCTCCGCTCCAGCGAGCTTGACCGCTTCGGCGCAAGGGATCTCATCGCGCGCGCTCTCGCGGTACAGGAGCAGCTCAGCCCCGACCGCGATGACGCCGACATCGTCAAGACCATGGGGATGCTCGCGGACAGCCTCTACTGGACCGGCGACTTCCGCGGCAGCGCGGAGACGGCGCAGGTCGCAGTCGACATGTCCCGCCGCCTGCATCCCGGCGACCACATCGACACCGCGGAAGCCATGGTCGCCCAAGCCGTCGCCCTGACGTACGTGGGCGAGCACGAACGCGGCCGCGAGATCGGAGCGGCCGCCCTTGACATGCTGAACCGGCTGCGCCCCGGCGGGGACCTGCGTGTAGCCTCCGCCCTGCACTCCCTCGGTGCCAGCCTCTATTGGGCCGGATACCATCAGACCGCGCTCGAGATGGACCAGCTCGCACTGGACCTGCGCACGCAGCTTATCGAGGGTGATGATCAAGGCGTGACGGCTGTCCTGGCCGATATCGGCGCCAATCATTACTGGCTCGGCAACTACGAGGAAGGCGTCGAGGCCGCCGATCGCGCGCTCGCCATGGACAGGCGGCTGTTCGAAGGCGACCATCCGCACATCACCTGGGTGCTCATCGTGGCCGCGAACTGCCGACGAATGCTTGGAGACCCCGAGCAGGCCCGCCAACTGCATCAAGAAGGGCTGGACATGGGACGGCGGTACTTCGAAGGCCGTGATCGCCCGAGTCTGGCCATGGGCATGTTCGGTCTTGCGGACGTGGACCGCGACCTCGGTGACCTCGTGGAAGGCTACTCGCAGGCTCAGGCGGGGCTGGAAATGGCCGAGGGGCTCTTTGCAGGGCATGACCATCTAGTGCTCATCGAGGGGCTGCTTTGCGTGTCCGTGTCCGCCCTCGCAAGCGGCGATGCCGACCGCGCCTCTCGCATGGCCACCGAGGCAGCACAGATGGCCCAGCGGCTCCTGCCAGCCGACCACAGACTCCTGCGGGATACCCGCGAGGCCGCCACCGCGGCTGACCGGGCGCTCGGCGGCCCGGCTCATCCGACGTCCTGAGGCTCCTTGTGCCGGGCCTGATGGCTACGGGGTGTATTCGGTGACAAGCCGGGCGAGCGCTCTCCGCACCGCGTCACGGTCGCTCGTCGCGGTCACCGCCCGCAATTCATCGACGCGGCCGACGTCGAGCGGCTTTTCCGGGGGGACCGCCATCAGGACTCCGTCGACATCAGTCCGGGAGGCTTTCTCGTAGGTGCTGAAGAGGGTTTCATGGAGTTTCTCGCCGGCCCGGAGGCCGGAGAACTCCATCTCGAACTCCATGGCGCCGAGTCGCTCGGCATACCGCCTGACGACGTCGACGATCGGCACCGCTCGCCCCATATCCAGCACGAAAACCTCGCCCTTTTCCGCGAGCCTCCCCGCCTCCAGTATCAGCTTGACCGCCTCGCCGACCGTCATGAAGAACCGTGACGCGTCAGGGTGGGTCAGCGTGAGCGGCCGGCCCTGGCTCAGCTGCGCGTGCACCACGTCGAGCAGCGCCCCGCGGCTTCCGAGCACGTTACCGAAACGGACCGATGCGCGCGCCATCGCCGAGTCCGGATACCCCCGCACGATAATCTCGGCCAGGCGCTTGGTCGCGCCGAGGATCGACGTGGGATCCGCCGCCTTGTCCGTCGAGATCAGGATGAACTTCTCGGTCAGGTGCCTTGAGGCCGCGTCAATCACGTTTCTCGTGCCGAAGACATTCGACTTGACCGCCTCGCCCGGATTCCGCTCTATAAACGCCAGGTGCTTGAGCGCGGCGGCATGGAATACAATCTCCGGGCGCAGTTCCGCGAATACCTGCGTGATCCGGTCCTGATCGCGGATATCGGCGAGCACCAGGCTCCCGTCATCCGTGAGGGGATTACCTGAAAGCTCTAGGCTGAGGCGGTGCAGGCTCGACTCGTCGTGATCCAGTGTGTACAGGAACTCCGGGTCACAGGCAGCGAGCTGTCGGCAGAGCTCGCTGCCGATCGAGCCCCCCGCCCCGGTCACGAGAATGCATTTCCCTTTTAGGGCGATACGCGCGTCATAGCTGATCGCAAGCGCCACAGCCCGTCCAATCAGTACGCCGAGATCGGGTACCTGCTTACCACGCATATTGGTCCTCAGCCCGCCACCGGAGGCTACTTGGTCACCTCGGGCTCATTCTCCGTGCAAGTAGAGCTGAACGCATTTCGAGCAGACCGGCGTAAGGCCCCTGGACAGCGTTGCCCGCGCCCGCCGGGCCTGCTCCCCATGCCACAGGTCGGTCAGCGGCGAGAAATTGAGATCCCCGATCACGAATTCCGGGAACAGCTTGCAGGTCGTCACCCGCCCGTCCGGAAGCACGCTCAGCCGGGTCGCGACGGAAAGGCATCGCTTCCTGCCCTCGGCCGGACGGTCGGAGCCCGCGGCGAACCCCGCCACTTCGTTGTGGCTCACATCTGGCCGGAACCTGACCCGGATCCGCCATCTCCTGGCCTTGATCTCGGCCATTTTCGCCACCAGCTCGGGAACCTGCCCCTGCGGCAGATGGAACTGATAGGAGGCCCAGCTATGCCGGCTGGCGAGCGAACCGGCATCGCCGGATATGGAAAGCCAGTCGAAGTTACTGGCGAAATACTTGTCCATATCACTCGCCATGTCTCGGGGTATATACCACGGGAACACGAGATACAAGGTGTTGATGCCGACCGCGTCAAAATACTCAACGAACTCGACGAGCCGCGGGATGAGCCTGGCCGACAGCACAGCGCTGACGGACACCTCGCCGACGTAGGTCCCGGATTCCTTCATCTCGAGTAGGCGCGAGATGCCTGCCATGGCATGCCGGAACGTGTTCCTTCCCCTGATTGAGTCGTTGTCCTCGCGCAGCCCGTCTACGCTGACGAGGCACGTCAAGCCCGGCCCGATGCGGGCCAGCGAGCCTGACCGGCCCTCCAGTCCGACTCCGTTCGTGCACAGGACCGTGACCCGGGTGTCTGCCGCCAGCAACTCGACCAGCGCGTCCAGCTCGGAGTAAACGAGCGGTTCCCCGCCCCACAGGTAAACGTCCGACTTGACCGGGCGGGTCTCAGCGAGGAGACGTTCGATGATCTTGATGTCAAGGTCTTTCATCGCGTGCTGCTGCGCTAGCGGAAGGTGAAAGCCGTCTTCACCCCATTGAAAGCAATGCTCACACCGGAGGTTGCAGCGATGCGTGAGCTCGAGGCCGATCTCCTCCGGGAGCTCGCTCGCATACCCCGGATCGGCATCAATGCCGGCGACGGTCCGCCGGGTGCTGCGCGCCTGACGCAGCACGCGCTCCACAGAATCATCATCGAGCTTCGCGCTCGTCCTTGGCCTCATCGCATCATGCTCCTTCCGCATAGGTCATCAGCAGTTCATCCATGAGCTTGCGCCTCGCCACGCAGTTCTTTGTCGGAGCCCATGGGTTCGGGCCACGTGTCAGCTCAGCGAATCTGCTGAGCTGGACCTCGAACGCGTTCAGCGGGCCGTAGCTAACGCGCTGGACCTGCCCTGACCGGGAATCCGCCCATTCTCCATGCAGCTTGCAGGTCCCCACATTCGCCCTGAAAAGATCAGGCAGCCGGAAATGGGCCTGCTCGAATCGCACGCTCACGGACGCCAGGTAGGCGTCCAGGTACGATGCCCGCAGCCGAGCGGAAATGCCGTCCAACAGGACCAACTCAGCCGTGGCGGCCACGTCGAGGCCGGGCAGCGCCTCGGTGAGCTCCAGGGTGCGAGCCCGGACGTCGAGGCCGCTCACCGACTCCACGATCTGCAGCCAGTACGGCGCGGTGTCCAGGAAGACACCCCCGCCGTCCTTTCTGGGCCGTAGTCTCGACAGCCTGTCGCCGTCAATGTCGAAGGACAGGTTCACGGTGATGCTCACCACCCGGCCGTACCGGCCGCGGTCCGCCATTCGCCTGATTTCCCGCTGCCAGGGGTGCGCTGCCGTCGTGATCGCTTCCCAGCATGCGCGCCCGGTTCGCTCCGCGGTTTCCGCTATCGCCTCGGCCTCTGCCAGCGACATGCACAGGGGCTTCTCGGCCAGAACGTGCCGGCCCGCTCTCATCGCGGCGAGGGACCAGTTGGTGTGACAGTTATTCGGCAGCCCGATGTAAACGGCATCAATACCGTCATCATCAATCAGGGACTGGTAAGAGTCCGCCGCCGCCCGAATGCCATGCTTCGCCGCGAATTCGCGGGCGCGGGCCGGAGACTGGGACGCGACCGAGGCCACCTCGACATCGGCGGATGACCGCGTCGCCCGCACGACCGCCAAGAGGGACTGGCGGGAGCATCCCATGATCCCCATCCTGAGCTTCGTCATCGCTGGCCCCTATTCCGACGCGAGTATCCGCGGGTAAACGGGCAGCCGCTCAACGGCGGCGAGAAGGGCCGCGTGTATTTTCTCCAACGGCTCGAGCGGGAACCCGTCCTTGCGCCACTGGTCATAGCGCAGCCCCCAGCCGAGGTCACACCACAAACCGGCGTTCCTCTCCTCATGCGGCCCGTGCGCGGGGAGGAAGATAACAGCCACGCAGGAAGTCAGGGCGTCCCAGAGGGTAGCCCCGCCCGGCTTACTCACGACAGCCAAGGACTCATTGATCCGCTGGAAGGAGCCCGAGCAGTCGGTCATGGGCGTATAACGCGGAACGATGCCAGGGCCGATCTGCGAAACCGGAGGAAACCCGAATCTTCCGCTGGTGTCCCGGGACCAGGGGCGCCAGTCCGGGTCATCTTGAAAGAAGCGGGCCCCGTCGGCTGACGTGATCGTGTCCGCGGCATCGGACACGACCACGTCAACCTCATAGCCGCTTGACAGCAGATCCGCCGCCGCCTCACGATACGCCCCCAGGCCCCACCCGCCGCCGTGGACCAGGAAACGGCGGGATCTGTCCCGGAACGGCATGACGGTTTGCCTGCTCATGCGAATCCGCGCGGTAACCTCTCCGCGCGCTGCCGAGGCGGGCCAGACGTGCCTCCCGTGGTTATCCTCGGGAACCGTCTTCCACGACGGGGAATCGGCGGCATCGATATGACACCACTGGATATCGCATCGCCGCGGCCAGCACTTTCTCCAGTACAGCTCGACGGCCTGCCACCAGTATCCGGACAAGACGATAAGGCGCTCGACACGTTCGCTTTCCCAGCACGCGACGACGGAAGCCAGTGGCGCATGATCCAGTTCCGGGGCAAGGGACCCGGACAGACGCTCGCCGACCATGGCGAGCCTGGGGTTGTTCCGGTAGGCGTGCTTGGTGGCGTCGATCCTCATCCGCCTGGCGGGATCCAGGTGCTCCTCATACACGTCCACCCCGGCTTCGATTCCCATCATGCGCAGCTCATGACGGATCGCCAGGGCCGGAAGATAGTGGCCTAGCCCCAGCCCCGAGCTCACGACGCGTGTCGCACCGCGCTCACCGTTGGCTGCTGTATGGATCACCCGATCTCAGCCGCCTGCGCCTGGATACCGGCTTTCCTGAACGCCCGCACGACACCGGCGAGGAGCGGCCGTACCACACCGGCATCGGAGGCGAAGGGAACTGACAGGTAAATCCGCCCCGCAGCTGACGAGCGGCCGGCTTCCGGCGTTCCGGGAAGAGGGTCGACGGCAAGCGGGATGACTCCATTAGGTTGTCCCGGCATGAAGAGCAGGTCGCTTTGGTACAGCAATTGGAGGACCTCGGTCGGGCTGACCGCCGAGTGACTCACCAGCGCTAGACTGGTCAGGTAACTTGAGCACCCGAAGGGCCGAAGCGCCGAATTGATGGCGATATTCATCCGGCCCATTGATACGCGGCAGTTGAGCTCACCGACTGGGACGACCGTTCCGTCCGCCAGGAGGAGCGAATCCATGCACACCGGCCCGAAATACCCCTCTGCGTGCAGGGACTTCGCCACGATGTTGACCGCTTGCGAGAGTCGGTCCACGTTGATTCTCGCGGCGGCAGATCGTGGCAGGTCAGCCGATGCCGAGTACCTGAATCCGTGATTGCCGGTCTCCTGAGTCCCCACCATGGTCCAGCGGCCACTTGGATCGAGGTCGATATGCGTCGAGAAGCTGACCTCGACCGGCACGAACGGCTCCAGGATGAGCTCAACGGCCAGTCCGGCGGCCTCCTGGCGCTCGAGATGGTGCAGCAGCCGGCCAAGGCGCCGCTCGGTGTCAACGCGGATTGAGCCCAGGCCTGATACCCCGAAGGGCTCTTTGGCGACAAGCGGGGACGATTCGAGCATTGACGTGCCGCGCCGCCTCAATTCCTCGCACGAGCGGACCACGACACCGCCCGTGCCGAAGCCATGTTCCCCGCCCAGTTCAGCGGACCAGGTCTTCGAGTTGACGCGGCGAACAGCCTGCGCGGCGGGCAGGGCACCGGCCAGGCTGTTCCGCTCGGCGAATTGGTGTATCGCCGGGGTCACGGCGTACATCCGGAGTCGGTAACCTGAGCGAAGCAGGTCCGCGACGCCATGGCTCGCCACGCTGTCCGCTTCCTGCCAGGCGTTCCCAGCGGCCGGAAATGAGTGACCCCTGAACCCCAGGCTCCGCTGGTATTCCATGAGGGACTCGGACCTCGCCTGGTGCGTCACCAGGATGTCACCGGCTCCGCAAAGCACGAAGAGCAACTCTTCCAAGCCGCCCGCCTGGACGTTCCGCTCCATTGCTATCGCAGGCAGCCGGGCGGTATGCGAGTCCGACCAGTGGGGTTCGGCCGGGATCTGGGCCAGCCAGATCGAGCGCTCCGGATCGCCGCCGCCGGTTCGCATGGATCTCACGCCGGGGTCAGCCCGGACGGGGCAGACTGCCTGAAGGTCATCTTCGCGAGTTCGGCTACGCTGCGGAACGTGGCGGCGCTCAGCTCTCCGAGTGGGATCTCATATTCGAGATCGTCCTCGATGGACAAGACAAGCTCCGTCACGTCCAGTGAATCCATCCCGATCTCGTCTAGTAAATCGGTGTCTGCGGTGATCCGCGTAGCGACGGAAGGATCGCGCATAATGCGCGCGACAAGCTCCGCTATCATCGCGATCCGGTCCGTCAGTTGGGACGAGGAGGGTCCGGTCATTAGTTATCCCCCTTTTCTAGGGACCTGGTTACTGACGTCTATTCGGCCGAAGATCACTTCGACCTGGGATCTCGACTGGCGTTTCGCGTCGATATCGTGGCAGCGAAGGTATCGCCCTAGGGGTTCAGCGCCAATGCCGGCGAAGCGGCGCCCGGCGTGGGCGATGGTGTCCGGGGCTATCAGCACTCCCGCGTGGAATAGTTCACCGCCGCGTCGCAGGAACACGACATCGCACGGCGCGCCAGGAGCCTCGCAGGGCATAAGGGCGAGAAATTGTTCGGGAAGATCCCGTGGAATGCTCCAGCCGAGGCAGCCGAGCGAGAATTGCACGAACCCGGCGCAGTCCATTCCGAAGGCGGACCTGCCACCCCACACGAACGGCGTGCCCTCCAGAGCCTTGACGACAGACGTTATATCGTCCCAGATGAGTGGCCAGGGAGCGAGGTGGACCTTATAGAGCCACCCACCGCGGTCCCACCGCAGGAAACGGTCGCTTGCCTCGGTGACTGTCACGGCGGAGCCCATTGATAGGTAGCCAGTCGGATGGCTGTGAGTAGATGGCTCGGCCAGGACCGGCGCTACGCGGGCAGCGACGGCGTGTGACGGCCTCGAGAGCTCAATGGAGAAATCGCTCAGATCGACAAATCCGGAGAATCCATCAACGGCGCATTTCCCGTTGGCCCATCCGTTGACCGTTTCCGCTACGTCGAAATACTCTCCGGCCAGCAGCTGCGACTCAGGTGACGCGTCACGATCCGCCTGCGCCCTAAGCCAAGCTATGCCGGCTACCACTTGAATCCGAGTGACCATGTGGTCCCGACTAATAGTCAAAGAAATTAACTCCATGGTACATGGCGGGCGCAACGTCGGCAAGATCATAGATTGCCGGGAAGGTCTGTGGCAGGACGGGATTAATGAGCAGTTCTTGGAGGCGGGATGTACCTGATGTAACGAAAATCGGCGGCGGAACGCCTAGCACGGCAGCAGGTGCGCCCAGAGAGCGGGAGGTGATCGTCCAGCGGTCATGACCTGATCGGAAGCTCGTCGTCGCCTGCCGGTGAAAGTCCGGTCCGGGTAATTGCCAGGGAGCCCGGTAGCAGGCTGGCGTTCTGGTCTGGAAACGGGCTGGGGCGAAGCCCAGCGTCGAAAGCCACGGTGGTGGAAGCAACTGAGCGGTCTGCAGCGTGCAGCGAAGCCTGCCGCGTCGTTAGACATTGGGGGAGAGCCGAGCCGGGCTGTTCACGGCGAAGGCCATGGAAGCGGTGAAGGTCCTGGAGGCGCAGCCGCGAGGGACTCCCCCAATGCCATGGACTTGAGTCTGTTCGCGTGATTAGGGCCTGCAGTATGGACGGCGGGGGTGCGGCTGTTCGTGGTGACGTTGTGTGACGTCGGTGCCGCTTCAGCTATCCGGCCCGACGGTACCGTGACCGTCAGGGAAAGCGCTGGCTCCGCTGCCGGTCCCGGGCCGGGTGCGGCCCGGTGCAAGCGCCTCGCCCGGCTGCTGCTCACCGACGTCACCGTCACCCGCACCAGCGGCACCATCACCGCCCACGCCCGCCTGGCCGGCGGCCAGCACCGCACCCTCACCCTGCCAGTCCCCGACCCGGCCTGGAAGATCCGGCAGACCAAAGCCAGCACCATCGCCGAGATCGACAAGCTGCTGGACCACCACACCTGCGCCGAGATCGCCGCCATCCTCCACAGCCCCGCGGCCTGCCCAACGGCGAGGGACGGCCTTTCAACCCCACCATGGTGCAGCGCGTCATCCGCACCTACCAGCTACCCAGCCGCCGCCAGCGGCTGCTCGACGCCGGCCTGATCCCGCTCCCCCAGATAGCCGAGCAGCTCGGCGTGTCCACCGGCACCGTCAAGATCTGGTACCACGCCGGAATTGTCAGTGGGCAGCGGTATAACGACAAAGGCGAAGTCCTCTACGACCCGCCCGGACCCAACCCGCCGGCCCCCCCACCAAGGACGTCGGCACGACACCCTGCGACCTGCATGAACGCCACCTAACCACCAACCGTTCCGAAGAGGTGCAGTATGCAACCCGAGGTTTCGCCCGAGGCGCCCGCGGCGGGGACTTCACCACCCGTATGCCCTCGCTGGCGAAGACCTCATCGAACATGCCGGTGAACTTGGCGTCGCCATCCCGGATGAGGAACCGGAAAGAGCCGATCCGATCGGCGAGGTCGATGATCAGGTTGCGGGCCTGCTGGGCGGTCCATGCTCCGTCCGGGTAGGCGGTTACCCCGAGGATGTGCACCCGCCGGGTGGCTATCTCCATGACGAACAGCATTCTGTGGAATGCTCCTTCGTCGCAGTCCACAGAATCCGTGTTACGTGGGAATCCTCGCAGGTGAGGACGGCCTTCGGCCGACAGAGCCTTCTGCGCTCGGATTCCATGTAACTGATACGTACAGGCGCTTGAGGAAGACCGTATCCACGGTGAAGAAGTCACACGCCAGCAGGCCCTCCGCCTGGACGCGCAGGAAACTCCGCGAGGAGGTATCCAGGCCGCGCGGGGCGGGCCGGTAGCCGCGGGCGCGAAGGATCCGCCGCACGGTCGCTTCGCTGACATGGTGGCCGAGGCGGGTCAGCTCGCCGTGCACCCGGCGGTATCCCCACCGAGGGTTCTCCCCTGCCAGCCGCAGCACCAGGTCGCGGATCTCCTGGCCGACTGCCGGGCGACCTGGCCGTTCGGTAAGTCCACTTGCGGGTGATCAGACCACGGCGCCAGGCCAGCAGAGTCCCCGGGGTAACCAGCCGACGGGCCCGCACCGCTACCGGGAGCAGCCGGGCCAGTGCTGCCAGGATCGCCCGGTCGGCCCAGTCCGGCCTGGGCCGGGCCACCTGACGGCGCAGCACCATCACCTCGTGACGCAGCACCATGATCTCCGCATCCTTTGACGCCTGGCTGCGGCCCAGCAGGACCAGCCAGCCGAACACCCGGACCATGATCAAGTACAGCAGACGGAGAGACATGGACCGCGATCATGCCTCAACTCCCCCACGGACACCAACCGCAGCTCAAAGCCCGTGTGCCCAGTTCTGAAGCGGTACACGGGTTCCACAACGGCCGAACCGAAGGAGTCAACACCAGGAAGATGATCAAAAGGCAAATGTATGGCAGGGCCGGATTCGCTCTCCTCCGTCACCGTGTCCTGCTCGGCTCACGGAACGTCACCACCGGAAATGCGACAGAGCCCTTAAGTTGACAGACCCGGTCAGCCAGACGCGAGGTCAGCGAGGAGATGGTCGAGGACGGTTTCCTCTTCTACGGCAATGAGGTGATCAAGCATCGTGTGGCCAAGAGCGTCGTCCCATGGGGTCGGCACCTGGCCGAGCGGAGCGGGCAAGCGCTTATGCCGGCTGTTAAGAGCAAGTCCGTCACGATAATCGGTAGCTCCGAAACGCCATGGCACGGCACCAGCGGCGATGATGGGGGCGGCGATAGCCAGGCCCGCCCAGTCGAAATCGCCGTGGTATTGGAGCCCAGAGCCAATGCTTTGTAGTTCATGCAGCAGCAGGTTCGCGGCGACGCTTGGCCGGCCTTCGACGCAGACCAACGGGGCGCACCGGACGCCGAGGAGGTCGGCGGCGGCCTCGGCAACGGTCGGGTTCTCGCAGACGAACACCCTGGCTGGCGCGTTATCGACCGGGATGCGTTCGGCGTCTAGGTAGTGCCGTACCTGGCCGAGCGTGATCCGGGCCGGGAGGCCCGCTGCGGCGTTGGCTGCCAGTGTGGCCGCTACCGGCGCATTGCCGGGGAGAGTAAGGCCGAGTACCAGGACGGTGGATGAGACGGTGTCTAGGGCTACACCGGCGTTTGCCCATAGCAGGCGCCTGCGTGCAGAGCCTTCTGGCACGCCGGGCTGGTCATGAAGCCAGGCGAGTGCCCGCAGGACTGCGGCTGGGACCGGGCCGTCGTCGAGCGCGTGGGCGTGCCCGAGTATGCGGCTGGCTAGCCGGGCAAGTCCGGTGCCCGGATCGGGCAGGGCAGCGAGGACGGCAAGGACGTCGGACAGTACCTGGCTGCGTGCCGACGGGCTGGCAGGCAACCGCCCGGTCCGCCGTTCGTCGGCAAGCCATGCCTTCAGCGGGGGATGGCAGGCCAGGGCGGGATGGACAGACGCTTCAGCCCATAGCTGATCACTGGCCGCCTCGCAGGCTGCCTTGTCGGCGCGGCGGCGGGCTGCCTCATCGCGCAGCGGGCCGCCTGTTGCGGTTAGGCAGGCCGCTAGCCCGGCGGACAGCCCGCTGGCACGCAGCAGCGCGTCGAGACGAGGCAGGCTGATGGTTACTGTTCCGATTTTGTGGGTGGCCCAGCCGAGGAAGTCAGCCATTGCAGCAGTTTCAAACTCGCTCAACGCGGACAGGTCCACGCGCACGCGCTGCCGTGACAGGTCCTTCTCCCAGGCCGCGCGTATGGTGCGGGTGAGCCATCGCCACGAGCCCGCGCTGAGCACCTCACGGATTCGCGCATCGCTCTGCTGATCGATGATTTCAGGAATGGCGAGGTTGTCCCGGCTCGGGGCTCCGCCTGGCGGGCCGGTGAGGATGCTCACTGGGCATACCCGTTTGGCTCGCCGTCGGCGCTCAGCCAGGTTTCGGGATCGAGCATCCTATGCGGCGCATTTCCGTCCCAGATGGTGCGGCTGCCGAGTACCGCATCGGAGCTGCCGACGAGGTGATAGATCGCCAGGCCGTCGAGCTGGCGGTAGAAGCCCTGCTCGCTTTCGCTGGTAGCGACCAGGTCAAGGTCGAGTGTGCGGATGAGCTCGAACAGGTCGCCGCGGTTATCCTCATCGACTCCGGCGAACACTTCGTCCAGCAGGATCAGCCGGGGTGAGCCGGGTTCGTGCCTCCCGTCGGGCCCGGCCGCGCGTACGCCGGCTGAGTCGCAGTAGGACGCGGCAGCGGCGAATAGGGGCAGGTGCAGGCAGACTGCTTTCTCACCGCCGGACAGTGAGCCATGCGCCTTGCTGGTAAGCGTCTCATAGGCCGTGTCCGGGTCGCGCCTGAAGCTAATGGTGAAGCGCCACCATTGACGGTAGTCGAGGAGCTTCCTCATCTGTTCCTTGTAATCGGCGTCGGGTGTGGCGCGGACGGCGGCGAGGTGTGATCTGAAGAATTCCTGCAGGCGAGTCCGTTCGGATTCGAGGGGTGCATCCTTTGCCATGAGCGTCACGATGTCTTGCATGCCGGGCGCGTTCTTCTCGTCGGGTACCCAGTTGAGCCGGACCTGGATGCCGCTGCCGGTGGGATGAGCGGATATGAGGCTGGACATCGATTTGATAGCCGTACGGGCATCCCGTACCTTGGTGGTCACCTCGCGACGCGTGGAATCAGCGAGGAACTTGCGGAATAGTTCGGCTTCATGCCGGGCCAGCAATTGCTGAGCCGAGATGTGTTCCTCGGCGATCACCGAGAGCATGTCCATTAGCGGCAGCGAGTGCGTGCCGCGGGCGGCCTGCAGGACCAGCATGCCGTCGCGGTGCTCGTCTCGGACGCTGACTTTCCCGGCGAGGTCGGGCTCAAGCTGGTAGCGGATCTCGTTGACGCGGTTAGCGGCGGTCTCAACTTCTGAGGCATCCCGGCGCACGTTTTCGCCAATGGCGTCGCGGATCGCGCGGGCCCAGTCGCGCGCGGCCCGGACGCCTACCGACATGACGGCTGGCGGTTCTGCGAGCTGTTCTTCCGGGACGCTGCCGGGCGGTGAGCCGGGCAGTCCGGCCAGCGCGAACAGGCCAAGGCGGTGGGCTGCGAGGAAAGCAGCGGTGGCGGCTGTTCGCACGTCTTCGGCCGCCGTTCGCTGTCCTTCGAGCGCACGAAGATCTGCCTGTGCGGTTGCGAGGGCGGTGCCCTGCTCTCGTTCCTGGTTCGCGAGCTGGTCCTTCTCCTGATCTAGGCGCTCTTGGGCCGCCGCGAGTTGCTCCAGTTCCGTGACGATCTGCTTGTAGTCGCTGCCGTAGGCTCGGGCGAGCTCCGATAGTTCGGTTTCCTTCTCAATTAGCTGCTGCTGCTGGCTGTCTGCTTCAGCGCGCTCGTTGCTGGCGGTATCAGCGCTGGCAATGGAACGGGCGTGCGCAAGCTGGGCGGTGCCTGCTGCCCTTAGCTGGTCGATCCCGGCACGCAGCCAACGCTCGGCGGCGGATCGGTAGCCTGTGACGGCCTGTGCCAGCGCGCCGGTGTCGCAGTCGTCCGGGAGCGCGGCGGCGAGCAGCGCGGCCCGCAACACGCTGGCACTGGTGCCGGCCTTATCCCGGGCCGTTGCTTCTTCTCCTTCTCGGGCTGCTAGCCGGGTTCGTGCCCGGGAAAGGTCCGTGGTCGCGGCTTTGACGTTTGCCCGGGCGTCCCGCACCGCTGACGCGTCGGGGATCGCCGTGCGCTCTCGCTCGACCGTTGCGCATAGTGCCTGGCAGTCATCAGCCTTCGCGCGCAGCGATTCTGCCGCGGCCGTCCAGGCGGAGGCCAGGGCGCTCGCTTGTTCGGCCAGGGCGTTCATTGGCGGAGCGAGCGCTGCGGCTGAGGGCGCTGCGGCGGCCTGGCCGAGCAGCTGGCCGAGCGATGCGGCGAGCGCGGCTGCGCTGGCGCGTTGAGGTGTCTCGTCCAGCCAGGTGGCCTGGCGCGGGCTCAGCGTGGCGTGGCCGAGGGCCTCGCGAAGCTCGGAGGCTGCGCGGGATGTGCTGCCGGCAGCGTCTTGCGCCTGTGCGCGGCGCTGGCGGACATCGTCGTCCCTGGGCAAGCTCCCCCGCTCGCTGTCGAGGCGGGCGAGTGAGGCGGTGATCCGGGTTTTGTGGTCCTCAAGCTGGCGCAGCGCTTCACGCTGGTGCGCAAGCTGGCGGCGGATGCTTGCGAGCGCGGCCAGGCGGGCTGCTTCCCTGTTGCTCGCGCCGATGAGGGTCACGGCGTCCACACGGTGGGCTCCGGTCAGGGCGCCGGCGCGCCAGGATCCGTCCCTGCCTAGTAGCAGGCTCCCGTCAGGCGGACCTGCCTGGGCCGATGCGGAGCATGCGATGCGGGCGAGCACTGCTGTGACAATACTGGCTGGCACACCCGCAGAAAGACCGCTGTTGCCGGCTACCAGGACATCGCCGAGGGTACCGCCGCTGGGCGGGGCAGCCAGCGCGTGGAGCTGCGTGTCTAGGAGCGGTTCGCCATCGTCACCTGACAGCAGCTGGCCGTCCGGGCTGAGCCAGGCATCGGCCACACCGCTGCCCAGGGCTGCTGCCTCGATGCCCAGCCGGTCAGCATCACTGACGGATGATGCGAAGTCAACAAGCATGTAAAACGGAGCGCCGGCGCGTCCGTGGCGGCTGGCCTGCCTGGCCGGCGGGGGCTCGGGTTCGGGCAGGCCGCCTTCGGCGAGATGCCGTTCCCTGGGTGTGAGGTCGTCGACGATGCCGGAGACACGGCTGATGTCCGCGTCGGTGGTGGCCTGGTCGGCGAGCAGCACGCGCGAGCGGACGGCGGCGGCCCGGTCTGCCCAGTCGCTGACGGCCTCACGGATTGCCTCACCAGGCACAGCCGTAAGATCCGGGGCAGGCGTCCCCGCGCGAAGTTCATGCGCTGTGGCAGCCCACGCTGCGGCTGCTTCCCGGTAGGCCGTCACGGACCTGCTGTAGGTGGTGGCGGCAGCATCCGCTGTCACGAGCAGGCCAGCGACCTGCTGTGCTCCCCGGGCGGTGCCGGTGGCCGCCGCAGCCGTCTGGTCGCGCTGGCCTGCTGCGATAAGGTGTCCTTGCTGCCGGGCGAGCAGCGCGCTAATGCGGGCTGCTGCCGCCTCGGCGGCCCAGCGCGGCGCGCGGTCCAGCGCGGTCGCCGGGTCCCACGGCAGTGGTGGTGCCTGGCCTGTGCGAAGCTGCGTGCTGAATTCCGTCCATCGGCCCAGCTTCCCTACCCATGCCAGGGTGATGCAGGTGTCTTCCTCTAGCCTGCCGTTGAGGTTCTGCTCCGCGTCGTCGGCCTCTTCCTGGGCGCGCTGGGTCTCCCTGCTGGCGGTCCCGAGTGCCTGAGCGTGCTGCCGGGCGGTGCCGCTTAGGGTGCACAGGGCATCGACCTCCGTTGCCCATGTGCTGACCGCGGTGTCGAGTCGGCGTATCAGCTCTCGTGCCTGGCTGAGCAGGGCGCCGAGATCGTCGTTGTTGTCCACGTCGGCTTGTGTGAGGGCCTCGAGCGCTGCCGCGAGCTCGTTGTCGAGTGTGCGGGTGCGGGCGCGTTCTGCGCAGGATAGGGCTTGATCGCGTTCGAAGGCGCTGTTGTCGCGGGCGATGATGGCGTCGTCGGTGGCCCGTTCCGCCGACGCCGCATCGTCGCGCTGGGCTTGCTCGGCGCGGCGTGCGGTTTCGCCTGCGTGCCCGGCGCTGTTGCGTAGGGAGTTCACCAGATCTCGGAGGGGCTCGACTTCCTGGCCTTTCTGGTAGGCCTCGAGGTGCTCCAGTGTGGTGGTACGCCCGCGGATCTTTGCCTGCTCTGCGCCGATCTCGGTGCGGCGGGATTTTATGCCGTCGAGCCCAGATTGCGCTGTGGCTTGTGCGGACAGGGCTGCGGTGGTCTTCTCCCCTAGGGTGCTGATAGCTGATTCCGCGGCTGCGACGGCGTCGGCTCGCGCGGCGCTCGCCGTGCGCGCATAGCTGCGGTACGTATCACGGATGCGGCGCAGGTCGTGCATGGTTTTCTCAAGGTCTTCGACGGCGCTGGAGTGACGGTCGAGCCGCTCGAAGCCCTCGGCGAGATCGCCGACGATTGCATCGGACACTGGCGGGAGGCTGTCTCGCAGTATGTCGTTCAGGCCTCTCTCGTCCAGCTTGTCGGAGAGCTTGGGTCGCCGGAGCTGCAGCAAGGTCCGCCGCAGCGCGGCGTACCGCGGGGCGCTCAGGCGGTAGAGAGCGTCGTTTACTGCCGCGCGGTGGGCATCGCCGTCGGGGTGCAGGCTCCCTGGCCTGCTGGCAGCTGCCTGCACGGCAAGCTCCGCGGCCAGCTGCTGGGCGGTCAGTGGCTCAGCGCCGGGCCTGCCGACCGAGAAGTGGACGCCCATGCGGGCAGCGGTGGTGAAATAGCGGGCCTTGACGGGGCCTTCGCGAGTGCCTTCGAGCAGCGCCCCCGCGGTGAAGTACTCGCTGCTGCCGTCGGGAAGGCGCCTGCCGAACTCAACCCACGTGTACCCGCGCTCGCTGGTGCGGGCACCGGATTTGTCAAAGCCGATGAGCCATAGGTGCATATTCCGGTCACGGCCGCCGAAGGTCGACAGCCGGGACGGCGTGAGGTCGGCGTCCAGCAGGTAGGGAAGCAGCACTTCAAGTGCCATCGACTTGCCGGTGCCGTTGTTGCCGCGCAGCAGGAGACGGCCACGGTGGAACGCGAAGATTTGCTCGTCGTAGAGATAGAGGTTGAGGATTCCCGCACGCAGCGGCTGCCAGCGGCCCCGCTCGGGCTCAGGGATGCCGAGGAGGACATCGATTGGCAAAGTGGAGGTCACCGTCACGGGCTGCGCTCCTGATCTGCGGGCGAGAAGGTCACGGCCTGCTCGGGGACTGGGCCGCTGCAGTGCCCTTCAGCGGGCGCCGGGGCTGCTTGACCCGCAGGAGCGAGGTCGGCGATTTGAGGGCGGTAGCGCCCGGCGGCTGGGAGCAGCGAGAATCCTGCTGAATCAACTGCGGCCAGGCTGAGGCCGGCGAGCTGTTCCAGGGCGGCAGCAGCCAGCCGTGCGGGACCGTCACTGGTCTGGTAGGCGCGTGCCCACGTCGGATTGGCCCGCAGGCGCTCGGCTATCACCCGCTCGGCGCTGTGACGGGGGTAACGGACCGGTCCTGCCGGAACGCGGTCAGGCTGGAGCGCGCCGAGCAGCAGCAGGGCGGCGAACTTCACAAGGTCGTTTCCCTCAGGAAACCGCATGTCCGTCGCGATGTCGTCGGGATCGATGAGTGCCCAGCCTTCTGCCCTGCGCTCCAGGACCATCCCCGCCTCGGCTGCCCAGTTCGCGATTCCTCCGATCGCCTGCTGGAGATAGGCCCTTTCCGCGGTGCTGAGCGAGTCGAGGTAGAGCACAGGATCGTCAAGGAGGATCCGCATAATGCGGTGCCGGGCCTTGCGGCGAAGCTGCTCGTCCGTGGTGCCCGGCGTCCCTGTAGCGGCGAGGACTCGCGCCTTGCCGATCGCTCGGATCGGCCCTTGGGGATCGTCGGCGGGAGCCATGTCGGTGGTCACGGACTGCTGATCCCGGGCGGTTGTCGGCCCCCATGGTCCATAGCGGCTCTCGTGGAGCATGTGCTCAACTGAGGGGGCGAGACTCGGCGGGTACGGGGCTGCGATCAGGTGCCCAAGGCGCCGGTCGTCGATGTCATAAAGCGCGTTGGCATCCTCATCGTTGGCGTAGTCTCCGCGTGTTTCAACGATGCTCAGAACGCCTAGGTCAACGAGGCGCGTCACGGCGTCGGCGAGTGCGATCCGCTCATCCCGGCGGGGCGTGAAATCGGCGACACCAGAGGTATCTGCGGTAATGACCTGGACCCGGTCCGCTAGGTCTCGCAGGCTGATCTGCGGTCGCGCGGTATCGGACAGCACTGCGGCTATCGCCGCGAGCAGGCTGTAGCGGCGCCGCGTGAACGGGCGCGGGGTGGAACGGTTAGTGAGGGCTCCGCGATGGCTGCTGGGCTGTGCCGGCACCTTGCGCAGCCGGGCGAATCCGTGCCGCGCGTCAACCACGAGGACCCAGCCGCATTTGTCGTCGAACCAGCGCTGGAGCCACTGCCCATGCGCAACAAGGGCAGTAAAATCAGTGCCGGAACGCCGGTCAATCAGGGGACGGGCGAGGAGGACCCGGATCGCCCTGGCCCGCACCGCTGCGATCTCCTGCGCACTCACGTTCGTCACGGCATCTCCTGCAGGGAAAGGGGCCGCTGACCGGGAGACGCGGCAGGAGCTGCCTCCGCAGCGGAGCGTTCCGCAACCCGCACGTTCTCCCGCCATTCCACGCAGATGCGATAGTCCGGGAGCGTCCAGGTGCCGGTAGTTGCCTCCAGGCACGCTGCCCGCGGCGGCAGCCGGTCGGCGACGTCGATCTGCAGGGTGCCGTCCACACTCAGGGCGTGCCGGGTACCGTCGCGGCGTCTGGTTCCCCGGATTGCCCGGTAGAGGAGGGAGGCCAGCAGCCGCAGCGTGACCGCACCGACCGGCCCGCCCAGCCGGTCGTTGATCTCGCTGACGCTGACGATGCCGAGTCCGGTCAGCGTATTCGCGGCCTGGGCGGCCTCATCCTGGGCGGCGCGCGCCCGGGCCGCGAGGGCCCGCTTAGCCGCAGACCGGTCAGCCACGTGCCTGGCACGGCGGACATAATCGGTATGACCGCTGGCCCGGAGCTGGCGCGATACCGTCACGGCAGCGCGCGGCTCCCACCAGCTGGCCGTGCCGGGTACCGTGTCGTCGCCGAGGACGGTCCCGAGGTGCCGGGCTGAGGCCAGGCCAAATGCCGCGTGCCAAAGCCGGTGGCCCTCCTCGTCGCTGCCGGCCGCTTCGAACCGGGCAGCAAGGTTCAGCAGGTCAGCCGACCGGCTCGATGGGCTGGAGGATGACTCCCGGATGCGCTCGGCGGCACGCGCGATCCCCAGGACGGCCGTACGCGTTTTCTCATGCAAGGCCCCGACGCCGGTGCGGGCTTCCGCGTCGGCGCGGAACCATTCAGCCAGGCCCGTCAGGTGCATCTGCGCCTGACGGGCCCAGGTCAGTGAGTCCGCATCACCGTCCAGGACGATCTGGCCGGACACCGCCTCCCCTGCCGCAAGCGCAGCCCTGACCGTTGCGGGATCGATCTGGTCCAGGTGCTCCTGGCGCTGCCGGATCCGGACGGCCAGGACGTCCAGGTCGGCGATGAAGTCATTCAGGTAGGTGATCGTGTCCGCCTTGAACAAGGCGAAATCCCGGGCATCGAGCACCGGCGCCGCCAGCAGCCGGTTCACCTTCTGCATGAACAACGCCGCGTTTGCGGTCAGGCCCTTGAACCTCGCGTGCAGGTCCTCACACAGCCCGAAGACGCGCTCTCCGTCCGGCGGCGCAGCGCGCAGCGCATCGAGGAGCTGGCCGAGCATTTCCTCGATATGACGGAGCGCGACGGCCTGCAGGCCACCCACCCGCCGAAGTGCCTCGTCCAGAACCGCGAGCGCCTCCGCGGCAGCCTCGCCGCCCGGCGTGAGGTCATAGACATAGGCTGTCCGCTCATAGCTTTCCAGGCTGGTGGCCCGGCCCGTGTCAAAGTCCTGGGACAGGTTCCCCCACTCCCACAACTTTGTGAGCCGCTCCTTCACCGCGACAATGCCAGGCATGTCCTCGGCGGGCTCACCGGTGCCAGGACTCAGACGAGCCAGCAGTGCCACATGAACGTCCTCGGGGGACAGCCGGCTCACGTATCCGGCGGCGGCCTCGGCGAAGATCTCCATGATCTCGCGGTACAGCGGCGCCTCAGGCATAGTGGCGTACCGCAGCAGCGGCTGCGCGTCATAGTGCCAGTGGGCCATAACGATCTCCGGTTCTCCTCATGCGGCCAGGGCAACGTTAAGCGATGCCACTGACATTTCTGCCGGGCCGCTGCGGGAGGACCTCGGCTCGGTTCGTTATGAGCCTGATGAATGCTCGGCTTCTATTCCGATGACCTCGACTGGGATCTGTATCGGGATTCCAGTTCCCGCGCTGCGCTTGCGACGTCGCACTGGTTGAGCTCTGGCTCGGCGACATCGGCGAAAGCGGAGTACCCCGGCCGTGGCCGGTACAGGACGCCGGGCTCACCGAGCAGGAGCAGCTGGTGCTGTGCAGGCGGATCCTGGCTAAGAAGCCGGCCCGAGGGCGCTACGTCGTCTGGATCGCTTTCGACCATGCGGGCCCCGGAAGTACGGCCCGGCGGGACGTAGGGCGGGTCTCATTCTGGGACTGCGACTGGGTTCGAGAAAACCTCATGCGAGGCGGGCCGCACCTGGACGACATCCCCTGTGAGCTCAAGGGCACCGGAGGCGTCTTCAGCCCGGGCAATCTGCCGGGCGGCCGGGACGTGCGGCTGGCGCGCGTGAACCTCGGGACCGGCATCTGGACCGACCCGGTCCGCACTGCCAGGTATCAAGCCGAGGCAGTCGTCGCGCTTGCCGGCTTTCACGTCGGTGACACGTGGTGGCGTCAGATGACGGGTTACGTCGTCGCGCTGGACGACCGCGTGCTCAGCACGGGGACGTTCCATTTCCGTGCGGGACTCGCCGGACAAGCCGAACGACCTCTACCAGTCGGCCATGGATGCGGAGCTTGCAGACCTCGCGCCGAAGCTGCAGGCGCACCTGCCCGTCAGCGACCGGGACCTTTCGGAGATCATCCATGCTGTCCGGTGGTGGCAGCAGGCGCGGGAGCAAGCGCCGCTCGCCTCGGTGCTGCTGTACGTCCGGGTACTGGAACTGCTCTCGCAGCGCGCCGGCGAGCCCCCTTGGCAGCATTACGTCGACAGCTACCAGCGGGCCTGGTGGGTTCACTTCATCATCGCCAACGAACTGGACCAGGTGCTTTTCGATTGCCTGCTGAACGAAGAACGTCTTCTGGACCCTCAGGACCGCGCCCGGCTCACGGCCCTTCGGCAGAACATAGCGAAGTACCAGCCGGGCAGCGGGTACCGCATTGACCTGAGGCTGGGGCACGACGCGCTGCCCGACCTGGTTCGCATCTTCCCGGCCTCGGATGACCTCGGCCGGCGCGGCCCGGTTCACCTTGTCCGGCCTGCGCGCGTGGCGGCAGGAACTTGAACATGAGTGGCAGCTAACCCGCGGCCGCCTGGCGCGGACACGGAATGCACTTGCCCACGGCGGGCCGATCGAGGACGAATCGGCAGTGACTGTCCGGGACTTCGCCGGACAGCTCGCCGCCCGGTCGCTGTCGGTGGCACTGGAAGGCTTGCTGGAAGGTCAGGACATAGCGACAGCGAACGACGACCATAAGCAGCGGGGCGAACGGTGGGAACATGCCCTCGCCACCGTGCCCACCGTGACTGATGCCCTCATCGTCCCTCAGTAAGGGACGCAGCAGGCTGCGGCAGCGCGCTTCCTGGCGACGTCTCTAAGCTGCTGGTGCCCCGCTCGTCGGAGTGTGCCAGGGATCAGTTTCCGGCCCTGCATGGACTGCGCGGGACCCCACCCAGGTGTACCCCGGTCAGGGTGTCCAGAGCCTCCTTCTGAGGTCTTCCCGGAGCAGGTCCTTCAATGACGCCGGGTCGTCGGCGTGCTCGCTGGGGATGCGGATGGTGCGGACGCCGCAGCGGTCCCAGTGGCGGTCGCGGGTGTGGTCGTCGGCCTTACGGGTCACGCCGAAGTGGCGCGGCCCGTCGACCTCGACGACGACAGCGCGGCCGTTGCCGATCACGACGAAGTCCGGGGTACGCACGCCAGCATCACGGAGCCTGGCCCCGGGCAGCGGCAGCACGGCGATCGTGTTCTGCACGGGGGACTCCCGCTGGAGGTCCTTGAGAACCCGGTAGACGGCAAGCTCTGCGCGGCTGGCGAACATGAGGCCGTCCTCGCTGGGATGGTCCCCCTCGGCGCGCTCGCGCCGCGCCTGGTTGCCTCCTGGCTGATCCAGAACCCTGGCAGCGACCGCCCGCCAGTCGGCCGTGAGGGCTGGCAATGCCGGCGTGGCCGACTCGATCGCGAGAGATACCACGTCGTCGCGGCCGTGGTGGACGAGGACCGTCATCAGTGCCTGCCAGATGCGGTCCCGGACCTCGTCGGTGAACTCGGCCGTGATCTGGGGATCAACGGTCAGTATGGCTTCGCTGCTGGCCTCGGTCCAGTTGTCCCCTGGGGTCGGGTGGTAGTAGCCGCCGTCCGGGCGGAGCGTCAAGGTGGCGGCAGTGATGAGTCCCTGGGCGAGGGCGTGACCGCCGTCGCCGAGAATCTGGCATGCCTGCCCGAGCACCAGGTCGAGCTTGCCGGGGTCCCCGTCGTCGATCTCCAGGCGGATCATCCGGCCTGGACCTCCCGGGATCCGGACTGCCGCGTAGACGGGCCGGCCGGAGATGAACCCGGTGGCCCGTAGTTCCCAGCCGTCGGGTGAGAGCAGGCTGTTCAGGCGGGTGACCAAGGCTATGGCCTTCCCGGTGTCCGGCTGGACCACCGGGTGCGTCATGTAGGCGGCGAATTCGAGCAGCACATGGTCCGGCCCGTCGGCGAGCTGGAACCGCGGGTCGCCTGTCGGCCCTGCCGACCGCATCATCCGACGATGAAGACGACAACTCTGGCGTCTGGTGAACGCGAACACGGCGGCCTGGAGCGTTTCCGCGGAGTCAGCGAAAGGACCGCACAAGGCCATCAACCAGGACAGGCACAGCTGGCGGTCCTTCGGCGACGGGAGTGAGATGGCTCTTGCCGTAGCCGACGGCCACGGCTCGAGCGCGCACCCTCGAAGCGATACAGGAGCGGGGCTGGCAGTCAGCGCCTTTCTTGAGGCCGCTAGCGACTTCCGCACCTCGATCCAGCAAGAAGATGAGCTAAGCCACCTTAAGTGCCAGGCAGAAGATGACCTTCCCCGCAACCTCGTTGTTAGCTGGCAGCATCTCGTCGAACAGCACTGGGCAGGAAATCCCATAGCTGACCCCGACCCGGCTACGGCCTCTCCTGCGCTGCTATACGGAACGACACTCGTCGGGGCGCTGATTACCGACGCACTGGTGGTCGGCTGGCAGCTTGGCGACGGTGACCTTTGCTTCATTGACGCAGACGGCCAGATAACAACACCTTTGCACCGGCGCACGGAAACACTTGGCGACGAGACCGACTCACTATGCAGCAGCAACGCGCAGCTGCTTGTGCACACTTACTGGGCCCCCAGCCCCCAGACCGATGCGCCGGTCCTGGTGGCGATGTCAACCGACGGGCTGTCGAAAAGCTTCGTCTCGTTCGACAGCTATCTGGAGTTCCTAACCGGACTCCACAACCTGCTGAGAACAGATGGCGCCGAGAAAGTACAGAGGGAAATCCCGGGTTGGCTCCAGAAAGCCAGCTCCTACTCCGGAGACGACACCACCCTCATCGTCGCGTGGCGCGAGTATCAGTAAGGCAACGCCGATTTCGAGAAGGCAGGGTGAACATGGCAGGAAGCCTCGACAGGACCACGACGCTGCACACCGCATCCGGCGACGAAGTGACCCTGGAAGGTTTCATCGGCGCCGGTGGACAGGGCGAGGTCTACAGGGTCCAGCACCGCGGCCTAGATAAAGCGCTCAAATGGTATTACACGGATTCTGCTACGCCGGCCCAACGAGAAATAGTTGAAGATCTCGTGACCCGGCGGTTCCACGACGACCGGTTCCTATGGCCGCAGGCGCTAGTTAGTAGTGACAAGGGTACATTCGGCTACCTCATGCGCCTGCGCCCGCCCAACTTCGTGGGACTGGCCGCGCATTTCCGCCGTGAAGTGAACGTGCAGCATCGTGAACTGCTGACGGCTTGCATTCATCTCGTTGAGGCCTACCGGGCGCTGCACTCGCAAGGGATCGCTTACCGGGATATCTCCCAGGGAAATGTTTTTTTCGACCCAGCCACGGGTGAGGTCCTTGTCTGTGATAACGATAACGCGATCGTCGAGGGCAAAGATGCTGGCATCGCCGGCACGGTGGATTTCATGGCACCAGAACTGGTGCGTGGTGATCCCAGCGCCACACCCCGGACACAGACAGACCTTCACTCGCTTGCAGTGCTGCTATTTGAGATGCTGACGACCCAGCATCCCCTGAAAGGTGCCCTCGAGTATCGCTTCAACTGCATAGACCCCGAGGCGAAGGCGCAGCTATTCGGCACAGATCCGGTATTCGTCTTTGATCCTGATGACACCCGCAACAGGCCTGTGGAAGGAGAGCAAGACAACCTGCAAGCCGCCTGGGATGCGATTCCCCAGTCGCTACAGCGCTTGTTCACAAAGGCTTTCACCGAGGGACTTCATCAGCCGGAGCGGCGCGTCCGCGAGACCCAATGGCGTGATGCGATGAGCACGGCTCGCGATATGATCGCTTACTGCCAGCACTGCGACAGGCAGAACATCTTCGACCCCGACCGGGTCGGCCAGCAACCTTGTTGGAGATGTGATCAGACGCTGGCCGTGCCAGTGGCCTTGGAGATCACGGTCAGTGGTGCTTCTGTCCGCCGCGCCGTCCTGCTTCCCCGGGATGCACTTATCTACGCCCATCATCTTGTGGCTGCCCCGCCACGTCATGACTTCGCTGACGCTGCCATGGTGGCGGCAGTGACCGAACATCCCCGCAGGCAAGGACGCTACGGGCTCAAAAACCTTACCGGCGCCCCCTGGAATGCAACGCGGCCCAACGGTGCGGCGGTGGAGGTACCTCCGGGACGGAGCATCGACATCGCCCGCGGGACTCAGATTCAGATCGGCAGTACCGCAGCTGTGATGACAACCCTCGCGCCAGGGTAGGGACCTCAGTGGATGGCGTTCTCGATCATGGTGATGATCCCAATGACATTGAGCGCTGCCTGGGTCACCGTCGCCACGTTCTGCGCACCGCTTAGCACAATGTCCATGAGCTTGCGGAGAAGCCCGGGCTCAGGGTTCGGCTTGGCGGCTTCTGCACGGGCGAGTTCCGCGGCGTCGCGGGCCGCGGCCTGGACCGCACTGCCATCGATGGCTGTCGTCAGTTCATCGAGCCGTATTCGCAGGCAGCCCAGCTGGTCTCCTTGTATGTTGACCACTGCCGACCCGCTGATTGTGCCACCTGTCCCGCCGATCATGGTGTTGCCACTATTGATGGTACCAATCTCGATTTTGTCACTCATGGTTGTCCTCACTAGGCGATTCATGGCTGGGGCTGCGGCGGCGAGGAATGCTTGAAACCTGTGGATCTGCCGGGAAGGGGGTGTACCTTCCCGGATCATCCAGAACAGGCTCTGAAGCAAGGCCGGCGGGCCAACGCCGGCCGGG
>Ga0302325_10002989_pt1 | contig 40399 bp, 35 predicted proteins | sample Palsa_T0_2_FD_201948 | JGI IMG/M metagenome (GOLD analysis project Ga0302325, IMG submission 201948) | Peat permafrost microbial communities from Stordalen Mire near Abisko, Sweden - Palsa_T0_2 | ecosystem: Environmental > Terrestrial > Soil > Palsa > Peat permafrost | place: Sweden: Abisko...
GGTGCTTGCCGCACTGCCCAAAAACCCTAAGGGCAACCCGCTGGAAGTCGCGCGTTTTGCCGGCATTCAGGCAGCCAAGCGCACCGCTGACCTGATCCCCATGTGTCATCCGCTGCCGTTGAGCTTTATCGATGTCTCGGCGACGGTTGTCGCAGGCGGCATTGAGATCCGCAGCACTGCTGCGACAGTCGCGGGCACCGGCGTCGAAATGGAGGCGTTGACCGCAGCCGCAGTGGCCGCGCTCACGATCTACGACATGTGCAAGGCGCTGGACAAATCCATCGCCATTCGCGAGATCGTGCTGCAAAGGAAATCCGGGGGAAAGAGCGGTGACTACATCCGCGCAAAGGGTCCTGGGTAGGCACGCTAAAGCCGTGCCGAAATGGGCTGCTGAGTGTGCGTGAGACCTACTCGGCAGGAGTCAGTCCCCTAACAGAACCCAGTAGGAACTGGACGGGTGCCCCACGTTCGCCTCAGCGTACGTGGGCCGAAAATGATATGTTTCGATTGCTTTTGCTGTTCGATTTCGAAAAAGCTATAGTGGGCTTCGCCCGTCTTATTCGGCCCACGTACGCTGAGGCGAACGTGGGGCACCCGTCCAGTTCCTACTGGGTTCTGTTAGGGGACTGACTCCTGCCGACGACGAACACCAGCGGCAAGCTTCTTAGGCGTTGCGCCGGAAGCAACGTGGGTCGTGATCGTTGACCATGCCCGAAGCCTGCATCCAGGCATAGACGATCACTGGACCGACAAACTTGAAGCCACGCTTTTTGAGCACGGCTGAGATCTCTTCCGAGAGAGCCGTCTTCGCGGGCAGCAAGCCAGTCTTGTTCTTGATTGGCTTTCCTCCCGCGAGCTTCCAGGCAAACGCGGAGAAATCCTCACCGCTGCTTTTCATCTCCTGGTAAATCCGCGCGCCCTGGATCGTTGCCTCGATCTTGGCACGGGAACGAATGATGCCGGGGTCGCCCAGTAGCCGGGTCACGTCCCGCTCGCTGAAACCGGCCACACGGGCCGGATCGAAACCATGGAATGCTTTGCGAAAGGCGTCCCGCTTGCGTAATACCGTGATCCATGCCAGACCCGCCTGGAATCCCTCCAGCATGAGCAGCTCCCAGAGGGCTCGGCTATCGTACTCGGGCACTCCCCATTCCTGATCGTGGTAGTCGCGGAGCAGTGGATCGCTTTCCGCCCATGCACAACGGCGCACCTTGCTCATTTGCCTGTTCCTGGACTGACTACCCCCATTGGATGCCTTGAGGTCACAATAGTTGCGGACTCCCGGCGGGTGGTGGCTTTCGACCGCGATATATAAGTATGAGACAGGAGAGATGACGATGCCGGCTATCGACGAACTGAAGCGACTACAAGAAGAGATGGTGAGCTGGCGCAGAGATCTCCATGCCAATCCAGAACTGGGATTTGCCGAGACCCGCACCAGTACCTTTATTCAAGAACGCCTGCAGTCCTTCGCGGTCGATGAAATACATACGTTCACCGGAACCGGTGTCGTGGCCGTCATCCGTGGTGGAAAAGGGGGCGAAAAAGGGAGCGGCGATCAGGCGATCGGCTTGCGCGCGGATATCGATGCGCTGCCCATTCCGGAAGAATCCGGAGTACCCTATGCTTCCAGCAATCCAGGTGTGATGCATGCCTGTGGCCATGACGGGCACACCAGCATGTTGCTTGGAGCGGCCAAATATCTGGCCGCCAGTCGAAAATTCAACGGTACCGTCTACTTGATTTTTCAACCGGCAGAAGAAATAGGCGGAGGCCGGCAGGTCGTAGCGGATGGATTGTTCGATCGCTTCCCCATGCAGCGAGTCTTCGGCATGCACAATATGCCCGCAATGCCGGTGGGAGAATTTTACTGGCGCAACGGTAACATCATGGCCGCGGCCAACTTCTTCGAGATCAAGATAACGGGCCTGGGTGCGCATGCTGCGCAACCGCATTTCGGAATCGATCCGATCGTCGCCGGCAGCTCCCTGGTAAGCGCGCTGCAGACGATCGTTTCCCGTTCGATCGATCCCAAGCATCCGGTGGTGGTCACTGTGGGCAGCTTCCAGGCCGGTGTCGCCGCCAATGTAATCCCCACCGAGGCAGTGTTGAAGGGTACCGCGCGATGGTTCGATGCCGGAGTCGGCGAAACCATCAAACGGGCCATTGTCAGGTTGGCCAAGTGCACTGCCGAGAGCTACGGCGCCACCGCCGAAGTGGAGATGCACATGGTAGCCCCAGCCACGGTCAACGACGAGGCGGCCATGACCCTAGCCCGCAAGGCGGCAACTGCTGTTGTGGGCCAAGCCGGAGTCGTCGAATTGGCGGACCCGGTGATGGGAGCCGAAGATTTCTCTTACATGCTCGGGGTCAAGCAGGGCGCATACATCATGCTGGGGGCCAAGCGCCCTGGGCAGAACAACCCGATGTTGCACCACCCTGGTTACGATTTCAACGACCAGATCCTCTCCACCGGCGCCGCGTATTGGGCCGCCCTGGTCGAGCAGCAACTAGCTGTCTAGGCTCGAGCCCCAACAGCAAACAGAGCTTACTTGACGGAATCTCAGCTCGGGGTTGTAATCGGACCAAAGTTGTCGTATATTAGAGCAAGTGCGAATGAGTCGCAACTAGAAGATGCCGTTGAAACGCTGTGAGCTGTTGAATGAGGTAGAGGCGAGGGGAGTTCGGTTGACTGCGCAGAGGCGTGCGTTGATCGAAACCATCCAGAGCGCGGACGCGCATCTTGACGCAGCCACTCTCTTGTCTCGCGCCCGCCAGCGGGACCCCAATATCGATCGCGCGACCGTCTACCGGACCCTTGAGCTGCTAAAACGGATGGGGTTGATCGATGAGTTGGACCTGATGCACCTCAACGGCGAAAAGCATTATTACGAGGTCAAGACGCAGAAAGACCATCTGCATCTTGCCTGTTTTCATTGTGGCGAGATCGAAGAGTTCGACAGCCCCACCTTCCAGCGTCTCAAGCGGGAGATCGCGGCACAAAATGATTTTGCAGTGCAGGTCATGCGTCTCGAGGTGGGAGGGATGTGCCGGCGGTGCGCCGCCCAGCAAAAGGTTTCCTGAGGGTTCACTAAACGCAAGACCAGATCCCCGCGGCTATCTCTTGGCGGAGACCGCGAGGATCTGGGGACCACAGCCAATAGACTGCGGGTTCTCTTCACTATAGGGCCCCTGCCCGCAAGGTTTCAACTGCTAGGATGGCCGCCGATTAATCCGCGAGCCTGACTACTATACGTGTGCCTGGCAAGGCGAGGGAGTCGATGTGAGTGCGCAGGTTGACCTTGCAGGCGGGTGTGGCCGCTTGCTGTTGCAAATCAAAATTACCCCTTTCGTCCGCACGTCGATGACAGTCAGGCGCCTTGCCGGCAAGATCACCAGAACTCTTTGCGCAGTTGGAGTCTTGTCCGCTGCTTTGGCCTGGGCCAGTGTGGGTGGGAGTATCTCCGGCACGGTCAAAGATCCTTCGGGGCGTGTGATTCCAAATGCACAGGTGACTCTCCGGGAGTCAAGCACGGGGCTTTCTTACCAGGCGCGTAGCGACAACAGGGGGCTTTATAACTTCCCGGTTCTGCCGGTCGGCCATTACGAACTCCAGGTGAAGGCTCCCGGGTTTTCCGGCTATCAACGCACCGGCGTCGTGCTCGATACCAACGCGGCGCTCACTCTCGATGCTCCGCTCCAGATCGGCAACGTCGCTCAAACCGTGAGCGTCATTGACAACACGCTGCACGTGGAGACAACCAGCACCCAACTGGGCCAGGTGATCACTGGGCGGCAGATGACCGCGGTTCCCCTCGACGGCCGCAGCTACACCGACCTGCTCTCTCTGCAGCCCGGGGTAGCACCCCAAACATCGATTACTTCCACTACCGTGCAGGATGTAGGCGCCACTGTTCTCAACCCTTCAGGCACACTCAATCCCGGCACCATCTCCGTGAACGGGCAGCGGGAGTTCGCCAACTATTTCAGCGTGAACGGCGCCGATGTGGAGGAGGACGTCAACGCCGGCACAGCGGTTATTCCCAACCTGGATGCGATTGATGAATTCCGCATCATCACCAGCAATTTCGACGCCGAATACGGAGAATTCAGCGGCGGCCAGATCAACGTCATCACCAAGTCCGGAAGCAATGGATTTCACGGCAGCGCATTCGAATTTCTCCGCAATACCGATCTGGATGCGCGCAATTACTTTTCTCCCACCCGAGGAGCCTTCCGTCAGAACCAGTTCGGCGGGACCTTCGGCGGCCCGATTCGTCACGACCGGATATTCTTCTTCACCGACTATCAGGGAACGCGGCAGACCCAGGGCATCGATACCGGCACCATCAGCGTACCCTCGAACGCCGATCGCCTGGGCAATCTCTCCGACCTTTCCAGTAAGCTGACTGGCGTGGTGGGCGGTCCTTATTTCGCCAACCTGCTCACGCAAAAGCTAGGCTATGGCGTGGCTTCGGGCGAGTCTTATTACGTCCCCGGCTGCGCCAATTCAACCCAGTGCGTTTTTCCCAACGCGGTCATTCCGCAAAAAGCATGGTCGGTTCCGGCACAGAGAATGCTCCAGTACATCCCGGCTCCTAATACCGCGAACGGCTATGCAACCTCCTCGTTCAACCAGACGGTGCGCGATGACAAGGGAGCGGTCCGCCTCGATGCGAATACGCGCCTGGGCATGCTCTCCGGTTACTACTTCATCGACGACTTCGATCTCGACAACCCGTATCCTGTCGCACAGAGCGGCGCCAGCGTCCCTGGTTTCGATGCCATCACAACCGGCCGGGCACAGCTTTTCGCGCTGAGCCATACCAGGACCTTCGATACTACGATGGTCAATGAACTCCACTTCAGCTACATGCGCAATAACACCGATCTGGGCCAACCGGTGGGGGGTCGTGGCGAAAACCTGGTTTCGCAGGGCTTCGAGAATGCTGACGGCTCGCCCAGCATCGTCGCTCTCGATCCCAAAGGGCAGAGTGTTGAGAACCTTAACTTCAACGGCTTCTCCACCGGCGCCGCGGCCAACCAGCTAACCCAGGTCAACAACACCTTTCAGGTGACCGATGCGCTTTCCAAGGTGGTCGGAAATCACACCATCAAGTTTGGCGGAGAATTCCACGCCGATGAGGTCAATGCCCACCCCATCGCGCAGTTCAATGGCAGCTTTGTTTTCTCGGGAACGGAGACGCGCGTCGACTTTGCTGACTTTCTCATCGGCGTGCCCAGTCAATACAATCAGAGCCAGCTCAACCCATTCTATGCACGCAACAAATACGTCGGTCTCTTCGCGCAGGATAGCTGGCACGCTCTCCCCAACCTCACGCTCAACTACGGCCTTCGTTGGGATCGCGTAGCGCCCTGGTCAGAGAAATACAACCAGATCTCTACCTTCGTCGCCGGCGCGCAGTCGGTCGTCTTTCCCGGCGCGCCTCCGGGCATACTTTATCCAGGCGACCGAATCGGCGGCCAGAGTGTGCCGAATACGCTCGCCCCGATCGGCAACCTCAGCTTTTCGCCGCGTATCGGCATAGCTTGGTCGCCGCAGGCAGAGACAGGCAGCTTCCTTGGGAAGATGCTAGGCACCCCCGGCACGACCAGCATTCGGGCCAGCGCGGGAAACTTCTACACCGCGATCGATGCGCTTTCCATCAGCGTGCTGGCTGCCAATGCTCCTTATGGAACAACGTACACTAGCCCTGCTCCCCCGCTCTTCGCGACGCCATTTGTCACTGCGGCCAGCGGCCAGAATAATGGCCAGCCTTTTCCCTACACGTTTGCTCCGTTGAATTCTTCCCGCCGCAACCCCGATCCCAACATCGATTGGAGCACGTATGAGCCGATCAGCGGCATCCCGGGCTACGACATCCACGGCCGCGCGCCCTACACCGAGGAGTGGATGTTTTCCGTTGAACGGCAAGCCGGACCGAATACTGTTTTCAGCGCGAGTTACGTGGGTACTTCCAGCCATCGCCAGCGTGTTCTCATCGAGCCGAATCCAGGCAACCCTGCACTTTGCCTGAGCCTTAGCCAGGCGAGCGAGGTGCAGCCGGGGACGCTCACCTGCGCTCCGGGCGGCGAGGACACGACGTATTACCCGATTGCCGGCGGCCAGGTGAACGGTACCCGTGGGCCGCTGGGTTCCAACTTCGGCAGCGATGCTCTGCAGTCCACAATTGGCCACGCCAACTACAACGCACTCGAACTCAGTGCCCGTCATACCAGCGGCCGGCTTGAATTCTCTGCTGCCTACACTTACGGCAAGTCTCTGGACCAGTCATCGAACGTGGCTGAGGAGGTAAACCCCTTCAATCCGGCGCTCAGCTATGCCATCTCCTCCTTTGATGTAAAACACAACTTCGTCGTCAGTTATGAGTATCAGCTTCCGTTCGATCAGTTCTTACATCCCAACCGGCTAACGCGAGGCTGGTCCGTAGCCGGGATCACGCACTTTGCCAGTGGCTTCCCGGTGACCATGGTTAACAATGGAGACAACTCGCTGATCGGGACCAATCCAAATGGAATCAACAACAGTAGCATCGATGAGCCCGACTCGAGCGGCGGTCCGCTCCATCTGAGCCGGAATCCCCGACAAAACGGGAACAATTATTTCGATACCACGGCCTTTGCTATGAATGCGCTTGGCACTCCAGGCAACGCCAAGAGGCGATTCTTTTATGGGCCGGGGGCGGATAACTACGATATGGCTGTCGCTAAGCAGTTGCCGCTCACAGAATCAAAATCCCTGCTCTTCCGGGTGGAAGCCTTTAACGTCTTTAACCACACGCAATTCAACGGCCCCAGCGCGGTCGACGGGGACATCGGCAGCTCGACCTTCGGAAACGCCATCAGCGCGGCGGCTCCGCGAATCCTGCAGGGAGCACTAAAGTTCAACTTTTGAGCCGCCCGATCGTCACTAAGCATACGAATTGGGGCTATGATTTCATGCACCCGCCAAATCAATGGGTGGCGTCACTGAAATATTCAACATTTTGAAATGAAATTACCCGTCGTTGCACTATCGGCCTGACTTCCGGTTTCGAGCGGATCCCTAAAATATTTTTGGCGAACGTGGAGACTGAACATGAGTGGAAGAATCTTTCTTTACAACGCGAGTGGGGTTGCCATTGGGGGAACGATCTCTCAACCTTTTAAAGCAGACATCGAGACGAACTCAGCAACGTCTCTGCCCATCATTGGAGGTTTCGCGTCCGCAAAGTCCGAAAACTATGAGTTAAAGGACGTTATTTCTTTCCGGTCAGCGCACACCTATGTGTCCGGCATCGAGACTGCGGATAGAGCGCACCATACTGTCGCGACTTGTATCGTTGAGGGTCTGAACATTCTTGATGTCATTACGGCGGATGCGATCATCGGCAGGCTGTCCGCGAAGCAGCAAAATGACGAGCAACCTGAAATCATTCCACTGGGTAGCTCGTTTGATAACCTCAAGATAGCGGGTTGCCCGGTTCATGTGGACCTTAACTATGATTTTTTCCTGGAGTATCCGACTCATTCGGCGTTATTGGCCCAATACGAATCCGGGAGCAGCGCAGAGAGTGCGAATGCGCCGAAAGCCAGATACCAATGGGGGCTCTCCAGCCAAAAGATACCGCCTTCCCTTGCCGAGGGTATGCTGATGGAACCAGGTGTCGGCTGGCAAAGGTCCAACGGAGTGTTGTACACGAGCATAGTAAAGCAGGTTCGGCCTGTAGGGACTGGCAACTCTTTAGAGGAGCTTCCATACGCGTACGCAATCCATATCCCGCAGGTTGGCAATCTTTACCTCGGGGAACTTTTTGCGTCAGCGGATACCAAGCGCCTCTGCATGTTGCGGATTGAACTTGGCTGTCCGTTTGTGGGTGCCATGGCAGCTGCGGTACCGCTTACAAACGGCTCCTGGTATCCGTAGACTGACGGTTCTATTTTCGTTAGGCCTCCTGCTATGCGTAGCATGTAAACGAGAGCCGCCCCGTTACGGGGCGGATGCTTTGTACCAGAGGGCTGAAACCAACTTTCAGCATGGCGATCTTAGGGACGCCCTCAGCGACGTAGACAGCGCTCTCCGTGTGGTTGGGAATCGGGATCCGGACGCATTTTGGCGTCTTCGATTGCTAAAATCTGAGATCCTCATCTGGCAAGGCCTCAGCCAGGATGCCCTCACCTTGCTCAAGCCCGGTGACTTTCCCGAGCCTGGCAACGCCGCGCTGGCCGCGCGCCGAAGTGCGCTGCTAGGGATCGCAGAGAGCAATCTTCAGCAACTTGATCTGGCTGATCAAACATTCCGTGCGACGGAAGGAATGCAAGGAGCTGACTCGCCCGAGGTCATGGGTGATTTGTTACTTGGAGAAGGAAAGCTCGCGGCCTTCCGTCGTGACCCTGCTAAGTCAGAGCTGCTTTTCAAACGCGCACTCCAGACAGCTCAGGAGCACGGCCAAACATCTTTGGCCAGCAGGGCGCTGGGGAACCTCGGGATGCTGCAGATGCAGCAATATCACTATGCAGACGCGGTCGATCTCTTCAACGCAACTTTGGTTGCTAGTCGGAAGTTGGATGCTCAAGCATCCATCGTTAAGACGACTGTCAATTTAGGGTGGGCCTACCTGCAGATGGGGGATCTTGATCGAGCGTCTGACCTCTTCGAGGAGTCTGAGAAGAAGTCGGAGCAGCTCGGAATGATCACCGATCAAAAGACGGCGCTGATGAGCATTGCTGCAATCCGATATGTACAGCATGATTATTCAGCCGCCGAAAGGGACTATAAGCAAGCGTTGCAATTGGCTCGACAGTTGGACGACCAGAAGGAAGCAGCTCATGCCCTCATGGATCTGGCGCAGATTGCAATCGAGAAAAGCGACTTTGACTCCGCAGAAAAGTACAACAACGAAGCACTCGCGATCGCGCATTCCATCGGTGATCACGAATCGGAGCTTTATTCGCTGGTCAACAAAGCGCAGATCTCATTTTGGCAACAGGATCCTGGAACCGCGGAACGCCTCCTGAGAGAGGTCGTTCACAATTCCGGCACAGATGTACGTCTCCAGGCCTGGGCTTTGTCGACGCAGGCCGGAATCGATGTTCAACTTAAGCACAGCGAAGACGCTAAGGCGCACTTCAAAGCTGCCATTGCGGCCCTGGAAAAGGGGCGCAAATCGCTCGGCCGCGACGAACTTAAGCTCGCCTATCCAACGAACTCAAAGGATGTCTACAACGACTACATCGATTTTCTTGTAGGACAGGGCGCGCCCGATGAGGCATTCCGTGTCGCAGAGTTGCAAAGAGCTCGTACGCTCACCGATGGGCTCGGCTTAAATGCACTCAATTCGCAGGCTTTTAACGTGTCAGAGGCAGAACGTGCCGCGGCGCGGCTTGGGCATGTAGTTCTGTCGTACTGGATGGGCACGAAGCGGAGTTATCTGTGGATTTTGCTACCCAATCACTCACAGTTATTTGTACTTCCCGGTGAGGATCGGATACGGCCCTTACTCGAGCGATATCGCGCTCATCTCGTCGGACCGTTTGGCGCCAACGATCTCGGCAATGCCGACGGGCAAGAGCTCTATCGAATATTAATCGGCCCCGTGGAGAGCCGGATTAAGCCGCAATCACAGGTAACTATCATCTCCGATGGAGAATTATGCGGATTGAACTTTGAGACCCTGGTCGTCAGCTCGCCCGCGCCGCATTATTGGATCGAAGACGTATCTGTCACCAATGCCAGCTCTGCGTTCTTACTTACCCTCGCATCCCATTCTGCTGTTCTGCGTTCAACGGAGTCAGCTAAGACCCTGCTGCTGATTGGAAATCCACAATCACCCGCAAATTATCCTGCGCTCTCGCATGCTGGTGAAGAAATGAGTTTGGTTGGGGCGCATTTCAAACCCGAGCAGGAAACTGTCCTATCCGGGAAAAATGCTACTCCTGTGGCTTACTTCAAGGCGAAGCCGGAGGACTATGCCCTGATTCATTTCGTGGCTCATGGTACGGCGAGCCGGATAAGCCCACTCGACTCCGCCGTCGTTCTTTCAGAGGATGGCACTTCGTACAACCTCTACGCGCGCGACATTGCACGGAACACACTCCATGCCAGGTTGATAACCATCTCCGCATGCGATAGCGCGGGCAGCAGAATCTACTCCTCGGAAGGATTGGTGGGCCTTTCGTGGGCGTTTCTTCGAGCAGGCTCCCAGCAAGTGATTGCCGCTCTGTGGGAGGTAAACGACGCATCGACCCCGAGGTTGATGGATCATTTGTACTCTGCTATGGCCAAGGGAGAGGATCCCGAATCCGCACTGCGGGCAGCAAAACTCGCGCTTCTGCGCTCGCAAACAGTCTATCGGCGATCCTTCTATTGGGCTCCCTTTGTCCTGTATGAGGGCATTTGATGCCCGATTGTCGTACGCTTTATTCATTAAGAATCAAATACTTGACCCTGGGATGAAACGCATCCTGCACTGCTTACACTACTGTAATGTGGAAACGCTTATGGATCACGCAGAGGCAGTTCAAACCCAAGTTGCGGAGAAATACCTGCTGGGTGAGCTTTCTACTGCGCAAGAGGACGAATTCGCGGGGCATTTCTTCGACTGCGAAGAATGCGCAAGCGATTTACGAATGACGTCCTTATTCGTCGATACAACGAAAAGAGTCCTGGCTACGGAACACGCACAGACACCGCGAGCGACTCCCAAACGGTGGAGGAGCCAATGGCAGCCCACGCGATACGCAATTGCAGCGTCTATCGCCTTTCTTGCCCTCATCCTCTACCAAAATACGGTCACGATTCCCAAGCTTCGTAGCTCTTCCGCCCCTCAAGCGCTCGCCTTCTTTTCGTTGGCCGATATAGGCGCGCGCAGTGCCGTTCAAGCGGCCATCAATCCAGTACACGACAAGCCGTTTATTTTGTTCCTCGATATTCCGCCTCACCCGAACCTATCCGAATATCGTTGCCAAATCTTAAGGCCAAATGGGAGCCAGGTATTGTCGATCGACGTTCCTGAGGCCGCGACGAACAAAACTGTTCCACTCTTCATTCCTGCATCCGCTCTCGCCCGGGGAAACTATCTCTTCACCATCTCAGGCCGGTCGAGCGATGGGAGCTCTTTCAGCGAGCAGGAAAGATATCCGTTCCAGGTAATGTAACTTCATCGGGGCGCTTAAACCTCAAGGGCCGGCGACGTAGTCAGGCACATCCCGGCCTGCGATACTGTAGGGCGATGCGCAATGTCTACCGGGCCTCCTCTCTACTTCTGTGCTTGCTGCTGGTCTGCCCGCCCGCCGGGGCCTATTCGCTGCAGACCCACGAGCAGTTGATCGACCTGACATGGCAGAGCTCCATCGTTCCGCTATTGCGCAGCCGCTATCCCAACATCACGCCCCAGGAGCTGGAACGGGCACGATCCTATGCCTATGCGGGCTCCGTCATCCAGGACATTGGCTACTATCCCTTTGGCGACTCCTTCTTCTCCGACCTGACGCACTACGTCCGCACCGGCGACTTCATCGTCCACCTCTTCCGTGAGGCCAAGGATGCCAACCAACTAGCTTTTGCCGTCGGGGCGCTCTCCCATTACATTGGCGACAACATCGGCCACTCTCAGGCCACCAATCGAGCTGTGCCCGTGGAATTTCCCAAGCTTGCAGCAAAGTATGGCCCAGTTGTCACCTTCGGTGAGGATGAACACGCGCACATCCAGACCGAATTTGCCTTCGATATTAACGAGATCGCGCACCACCGACTGGCGCCTCTTCCCTACCTTCGTCACGTCGGTCTCAATGTCCCCACCGCGCAGCTGGCCACTGCCTTTTACGAGACTTATGGTCTGAGCGAGGACTTTTCTAAAGCCCGATTGCGGCGCGTCAACGTGGGTGGCTTCCGCTTCGCCGTTCGCAGCTTCATCCCCCGCATTGCCTATGCCGTGACTATTCTGCACCGCAGCCGCATGCCGGCGGACTCGACGAGTCCGGAACTGCTGAAGTTGGAGGCTGAGGTGGCGCGGGTCACGGCTGAAAATCATTGGAACGATTATCGCAAGAAGGCCGGCATCGGGACCTATACGCTGGCGGGTTTCATCTATATCGTGCCCAAGATCGGCCCGCTGAAACTACTCGCGATCAAAGGTCCTTCCAGCCAGACTGAAGATGAATACGTGCGCAGCGTCAACCAGTGCACCGATGCTCTCAGCGCGGTGGTGAACCGGTTTGGCATACCGCATCAGGCGCTCCCCAATCGTGACCTCGATACCGGCGCGCCGGTTCGTCCTGGTGCCTACCGGCTTACCGATGAAACTTATGCCAAGCTCCTTCATCGCCTGGTTGCCGATCCTCACCATACCGTACCGCCCGGCCTCAAGTCCGACATCGTTAACTACTACGCCGACCCGGACGCACCCATTCACACCAAGAAGAATCCGGAGAAATGGGCCCGCGTTCAGTCCGAGCTTAAGACCCTCCAAACCATGACCGTGAGCGACCAGCCCATTGCCACGGAGACGGATTAGAGGGGCTGCAGGCGCAGAAGGGACTCAGCATTACGGTGAGACAGTTTGGCCAGGTCTTCGGGGCTTAGCAGCTCGCCAAGGCTATCCAGGAAAGCTCGTCCGCGCATGTTGGAACTGAAGGGGTAGTCGACGGAAAAGAGAAGCCGGTCGAGACCGACGACGTCGATCGCGCAGCGGAGAGGCGGATAGGTGAAATAGCCACTGGTCGTGAGATGAATGTTGCTTTGGAAGTAGGCGGCGACGGGTTGCCGAAGGTGGGGCGCGGCTGAGGAGAGGATGCCGCTGGAGCGAGCAAGCGCGTAGGGTAGGCCCTCGCCCATGTGTCCAACGATGAGTTGGAGCGCGGGAAAGCGATCAAACAGACCGGAAACAATCAGCCGAAGTGTGTGCAGGCCGGTTTCCGCATGCCAGCCCCAGCCGGCGATCGAGAGCAGGAAGCCAAGATCACCGGGAAGGCCGGAGAAATATGCCTGGCGGACGGGCTCCGGCGGCAGCGCCGGATGGAGATAAATGGGCACGTTCAGGTGAGCTGCGGCTTCGAAGATGGGGAGGAAGCTAGGATCGTCAAGGAAGACTCCTCCCGTGGTGCCGTCCACCAGAGCTCCTGGAAATCCGAGGCGAGTCACGCAGCGGTCCAGTTCCGCGGCAGCGGCATGGGCATCCTTCAAGGCAAGGGTGGCAAAGCCGGCGAAGCGCGTGGGATAGGCGCGCATTGCGCTCGCCACCTCATCGTTGACGTCGCGGACCAACGACGTCGAGGTGGCGGCATCGAGGGCATCGATACCCATGGAGGCCAGTGACAGGACCTGGAGGTCGATGCCGGCCTCGTCCATGTCCGCGATGCGGCCGGCGCCGAGATCGAGCAGCTTGGGCTGGAGCGCGGCGAACGGCGAGGCCCCTGTGGTGCGAACGAAGGATCCGGTAATGAAATGCTCTTCAAGAGTAATGATGCGCATGAGTCTTTAGACGCTGGCTTTCGCGGTTCCTGGGTTTTTACATGTCGAGGAAACCACGCTTCAGCGCGATCACGACCGCGTGCGTACGATCGCTGGCGCCGAGTTTCGAGAGGATGCTCTTGAGGTGGCCTTTGACGGTATGCTCCGAGATGCCCAGCTGTTCGGCGATTAGCTTGTTCGAACTGCCACTGGCGACCCCGCGAAGGGTTTCCAGCTCCCGGCTGGTGAGCGAATCGTCGGCAACATGTTCGGCCATCTCCACAGCGATTTCCTGGGGGATGCGGCGGTGGCCGGCGTGCACCAGTCGAATGGTATCGATCAATTCCGTCCGCAGCATGCTTTTCAACAGATAGCCGGAAGCTCCGGCCTTAAATGCCCGCAAAGCCTGTATGTCTCCTCCATACGTAGTCAGGACGATGATGCGAGCAGCGGGCCACTCCTTGCGAATCGCCGTGATTGCGTCGATCCCGTTGGCTTTCGGCATACGGAGATCCATCAGCGTGATGTCTGGCCGGTGCACGCGAAACAGCGCAATCGCCTCATCCCCATCGGTCGCCTCAGCCACCACAGTCATGTCGGGCTGCGCCATAATTGCGCCCGAAATCCCACCTCTCAGGAGCGGATGATCGTCTACGGTAAGCACTCGGATCGGCTGTTGGTTACCCATGACTTCTCACCTTCTCGACGCGGAACGCGCCCTGGGCCCAGCGGAGAGCCTTGGCCGGCTCTGAACACCGCGCCGGCAGGTTGGCCAATTCTAAAGCCGCACCGATGCCACGGTGAATCGCTTTTGCGGGTTTTCGAGAATATTCCTGGACAACTCCCCGTTCCCCCCTCAAAAGGGTCGCTTCTTGGGGCCCCTTTTCGCGTTTGTCCAACTTGGAAGAGGTGGTTAGAGTCTTTGCAATGCAGAGACTCTTCTCCATGTTTCCCACAGGGGGCGCGGGCATCGCGCTAGCTTTGCTAAGGCTAACGGCTGCGGCAATGCTGCTCATGATCGCGTTCCCGCGAGGAGAAGTTATCTCGTCAGAATGGGCCTTTGCCGGCCTCGCCGTGCTTGCAGCCTTTTTCTTTCTCGGAGCATTTACCCCTATTCTGTGTACGCTTTGTTGCTGTATCGAGATTGGGGCGATATTCAGCTTGCGCGGGGTCGACGCAATGCACATGGTCCTCTCAATTGTCGATACCGCTGCTTTAGGTTTGCTCGGACCGGGAGGCTATTCGCTGGACGCTCGGATGTTTGGGCGGCGGCGCATAGTCTTGTCCACCGATGGCAGCTCCGACGTGAATTGAGCTACTCACATTCTGATGGGTTGCGGTGGCGTCAGGTACGCCCATCGCTCGACCAGCTGGCGGTGAGCGATACGCCAGATCACAATGCCGGAAAACTCATACGCGGTCCCAGTGGCAGCCTCCGTGCCCGTCCAGTGATTGCGGACGACGACTCGATCATCCTCAGCGATCAGGTCCAGGATTTCGACATGGATGTCAGGGAATTTCTTGTACGCTCCGCCGACATAGGCTTTCGCGCCGGCCGGGCCGGGAGGCAATCCAGGAGGCACATCCGCACCATGATCCTGAAACTCAGGGGCAAAATTAACGTCCGCGACGTCCAGATTCTTGCGGTTTACAAAGTCCTCAAAATGGTTGCGCACAAACACTTTGATCTCGTCGCCGGTCATCCCGGTCTTCGCATTCACGGATGTTTCATCGTGCATCGTTCACCTTCCTCGGGGTTATGCGCCGGCAACGACGGTGCAAAAGCTGTCTCGAAATTCTTCCAGGAATGAGTCGATCCTCATCGGCGGGCGCCCCAACAACTGCTGCAATACTCCGGTTACTTCTCCACCCTGGCCGTTGGTGTAATAGCGCTGCAGGTCGAGCAATGCGTCCACCTGCCACCCAGGCATGCCCATACCCAGCATGCTGCTCCGCTGGGCCGCTTCCGGTATATCAACAAAGTTCACCGGTCGATCGCAGACACGCGCAATCCGGTGGGCTAATTCGGCATACGTAACCGCCTCTGGTCCATTTAGCTCGTACGTCTTTGCCATGTGCTCGGCGGGCGATGCAACCACCCGGGCAACGACAGCGGCAACATCCCGAAGATCCAGGTAGCTGGTGCGCGCCTCCCCCATGGCCGCGAAGAATGCTCCTTGCGCCCGGATGCTGGGCGCGAGATACGCCACGATATTTTGCATGAAGGAGTTTGGACGAAGAATGGTGAACGGCAACCCGGACGCCCTCAGCCTGTCTTCTACCGTTCGGTGCCAGGCAGGGAACGATTTGGGGTGGTCTGCGGCGCCTAATGCTGAGTTCAAGACCAGGTGCCTTACACTGCTCTGCCGGCAGGCATCTATCGCGTTGCTTTCCAGTTCCACCAGCGCCGGAATCGGCGAACACACCAGATAGACCGCGTCCACACCGACAAGCGCGTCCTTCATGCTGTTCTTGGAAGAGAAGTCCGCAATCACGGTCGAAACCCCCGCGGGCGCTTCACGAGCATCCTCCTGGTTGCGGTACATCGCGCGAAAAGGCGCGCCGCTGTTGAGCAGTTCGTTCACCACCGCACGGCCTGCGTTGCCGGAAGCACCGGTAACAAGAATCATGATTTCTCCTTTGGCGGCAGCGGCTCAGTCCTGGAGCTACGGCGTTATGGTACAACGGCCCTGTGGGCTGCGGAAGTACGCACAAATAAGTAAGCTGCGGCCACCGGCGACGCAAGGCTAGGAGAGTTGGGCAGGATGAAAGAACATCACGGTTGTCCCGTGCAAGCCACCATCAACGTACTCTCGGGCAAATGGAAGGTGCAGATCCTATGGCATCTGTCGTTCGGTGCAATGCGATTTGCCGAACTGCGCAAGAAGTTATTTGATATCACGGAAAAGGTCTTGACCGACCAGCTTCGTCAATTGGAGCAGGATGGCGTGATCCAGCGTCACGCCTCGCACTCGGTTCCGCCGATGGTTACCTACTCACTTAACGCCCAGGGCAAGAAGCTTGTACCGATGATGGAGTCCCTCTGCGATTGGGGCAGCGCGCATTTCCACCTCAAACCGAATCTCCCTCGGCCACCCGCAAAGTTGTGATCATTTTCTCGACGAGATAAAATTCGCTACTTCCGCATTGAGTCCACCGTCTGGCCACACAGCTCCCTCGCCGGAGGTAATTCTTCTTGCCGACGCAACGGGCTTGGCGACAGTCACCTGATAAGACCGGTATTCAATGGTCAGTGTCGCCACGCCTCCCAGGCGGACGCTGGTTACTGTCTTGTTCTCCTTGGGCAGATAGAACCCATTGTCTACTTTTTGATAGGTGTGATGAATGACGGACTTCGTCGTCCAGAAAGATGGATTCTTGGCCGGCTGCGCCTCGATGCGCGTTACCGCGAAGTCGTGTGAGTCCACCCAGATCTTGCCCCGGTAAAGAAATCGGGTCTCCTCCTTCGGCTCCACATTCAGCACGTAGTTTGTTCCCTCAGTACCGGCAAGCGAGAAGGTGTAGTTGTCCGGACCAAGTTCGGTGTGCTTTCGGTTGCTGGAATCACCGGCCTGTTCCTCGCTCTCCAGCAGCCGGCGAAAGACGCGGTTCTGGATCAGCTTCGACCCGGTAGCGTTGACGATGGTGAATCGCTTGGTGGCAGGTGCGTCAAAATTCACCTCCACTTCCATCGTCGCCTCTGCAGAGGTAGGAAAGCCACGATATTCCAGGCGATAGCTGCGTGTCCCCAAATAGTGCTGCAGACCGTTCGCACGTTCCTGGTTCTTCTCCATGAGACGCTGCACCACCTGGTCGGCGCTGAGCGCGGGCACGGTGGGTTGGCCTTGCGGCCAGGCTGCAGGTGCGCACGCCAGCAGCACCATCATCGGAAACCAGGAGCTCGATCCTGTCCCACACCGCGACGCATGGTTCTGCATCTGTCTACCCCGCCAGCCGGTCGTTTGCATTGATTCCCCCAGGGTTACACGAATGTACAGATCTGAGCGATGACCCTTTCGTGGTCTTCGGGGGCAGCGTAGTAGTGGGACCGCACTTAGTCTGCCCTTATTGGATGCAAAATGTCTTCTGCTTCGCTTCCTCGCCGGTTACGGATGGCACCATGAGCACATAACGGGAGGAAGATTTTCCCAGCCGTGCCTCTGGTCCGGCTGCTGAGCCGCACCTGAGTCACGGAAGAGCATCCTCCGCCATCACCGGCGATGCCACAATCACCGCGCCTGACTGACCTGTTGCCGCAGAGTCAGCTAAGTCGCGCCACTGCCCGGAGTATCGGCGGTGCCGGTCCTCGATTGCATTAAAAGTTGCCTAATAGATGGAGCAAGGTTCCAGGTTGGCAATGCTATGCATCCTCCGGTATACAGCTACAGCAGGGAGGATTTATGTCGAAGCTGCAGTATCAATCGGGGTTTGCCAACGAATTCGCGACGGAAGCCGTTGCCGGGGCTCTCCCCAAAGGCCAGAATGCGCCCCAGAAGTCGCCTCTCGGACTTTATACCGAACAATTCAGCGGTACTCCCTTTACTGCTCCACGAGCCACCAACCGCCGTTCCTGGCTCTATCGCATCCGTCCCTCGGTGACCCACAGACCCTTCGTCGAACTCCCGGAGAGCAGCCTGCGCAGCGGGCCGTTTAACGAGGTTTCGGCGACCCCCAACCAGCTCCGGTGGAACCCGCTGCCCATTCCCAGTGCGCCTTGTGACTTCCTCGACGGCATCATCACCATGGCCGGCAACGGCGGCCCGGCAGGCCAAACGGGGTGCGCAGTGCACATCTATGCCGCCAATCTAAGCATGTCTGGTCGCTTTTTTTCCAACGCCGATGGAGAGATGTTGGTCGTGCCCCAGCTGGGTAAGCTGCGCTTTTTCACCGAGCTGGGCATTCTGGAGGTTGCCCCCGGAGAAATCTGTGTTCTTCCCCGTGGCCTCAAGATGCGTGTGGAGCTACTCGAATCATCCGCCCGCGGCTATATCTGCGAGAACTATAGCCTCCCCTTCCGTCTGCCTGACCTGGGTCCGATCGGCGCCAACGGGCTGGCCAACCCGCGTGATTTTCTTTCCCCAGTCGCCGCATTTGAGGATGTGGACGGCAGATTTCAGAGCTTGTGCAAGTTCCAGGGCAAGCTGTGGTCCGCAGGTATCGATCACTCGCCGCTCGACGTGGTCGGCTGGCATGGCAACTACGCGCCTTACAAGTACGATATGGCAAACTTCAATTGCATCAACAGCGTCAGCTTCGACCATCCGGACCCCTCCATCTATACCGTGCTCACCGCGCCCACCGCGGTGCCGGGCACAAGCAACGTCGATTTTGGCATCTTCCCTCCGCGCTGGATGGTGGCCGAGCACACCTTTCGCCCGCCCTGGTTCCACCGCAACGCCATGAATGAGTTCATGGGCCTGATCTTCGGCCAATACGATGCCAAGGCCGAAGGCTTCATTCCCGGCTCCGCCAGCCTGCACAGCTGCATGCAGGCACATGGGCCCGATGCGGAAACCTTCGAGCGGGCCGAGAAGGCCGAACTCAAGCCACACTATCTCGCGGACACCCTGGCCTTCATGTTCGAGACCCAGTTGGTGCTTCACCCTACCCGCTTTGCCATGGAGACCGAGTGCCTGCAGCGTGACTACTTTGAAGTTTGGCAGGCGCTCAAAAAGCACTTCACCGGGAGCCCCATCTCATAAATGCAACCATGAATGCTACACATGATCCTCAGCGGCAAAGCTGGGTAGCTTCGGCCAATCGTCCTGGTGGCGCATTCCCGATCCAAAACCTGCCCTTTGGCGTTTTTCAATGGGCAACGCATCCTGCCATCGGCGTAGCTATTGGCGACCAGATTCTGGACCTCCGCGGCTGCTGCCACGCGGGCCTGTTGGCGACGCTGCCGGCGGAAATCGGAGAAGCCTGCGCGGCCGCAACGCTCAACCCACTCATGGCGGGTGGCCCGGAGTACTGGTCGCCATTGCGCGCCCGGCTCAGCGACCTCCTTCGCGCCGATCATCCCCGTGCTCCCGATCATCAACGGTCCGTGGCGCCCCATCTGTGCGCAATGGCAGATGCCACCATGCTCAAGCCCGCGTCCATCGGCAACTACACCGACTTTTATGCCTCGATCGATCACGCCACGAACGTGGGCAGGCTCTTCCGGCCGGAGAATCCTCTCCTGCCCAACTACAAATATGTGCCTATCGGCTACCACGGCCGGTCATCGTCGATTCTGGTCAGCGGTGCAGCCGTGAAGCGCCCTGCAGGCCAGATTCTGCCTGCCGGCGGCGCACCACCCCACTTTGCGCCCACCCAGGCGCTTGACTACGAGATCGAAGCCGGCTTCTTTATCGGGCCGGGAAACAACCTGGGAGAAGCCATCGCCATCGATCGCGCTCCCTCACATCTCTTTGGCGTCTGCCTGCTGAATGACTGGACGGCGCGCGACATCCAGGCCTGGGAGTACCAGCCTCTGGGGCCTTTCCTCTCCAAGAGCTTTGCCACCACCATCTCGCCCTGGATCGTCACCATGGAGGCGCTTGCCCCCTTTCGCACGCCGGCGTTGACGCGCCCCCCGCAGGACCCGCCCCCTCTTCCCTACCTGGACTCGGAGCAGGATCGTCATCAGGGCGGAATCGACCTTATCCTCGAGGTTTACCTTCGTTCCGCTCGCATGCGCGCGACAGGATGCGACGCGGTCCGGCTTAGCCGCGCCAATCTGCGTGACCTCTACTGGACCGTCGCTCAGTTACTGACCCATCATGCGAGCAACGGGTGCAATCTTCAGCCCGGTGATTTGCTGGGCAGCGGCACGGTCTCCGGGCCAATGGAGGAGAACCGAGGATGTCTGCTCGAACTCACCCGCCGCGGTGTCGACCCCATCACTCTACCCACGGGCGAGCAGCGCGGATTTCTCGCGGACGGTGACCAGGTAACTTTTCGTGGATATTGTGAGCGGGCCGGGTTTGTAAGTATCGGCCTGGGCGAGTGCTCCGGCACCATCGCGGAGAGCCACTTAACCTGGTAAACCAGAAACGATCGACCCTCCGGTCTTAAGCAGCATGACGGACCCAAAGTGTCTGCGTGAGAACTTCGCGGTTGGGTAGGTCCGGGCTTCAGCCCGGACATCAACGGGGGAAGTTCTTGGCCTTTAGGCCCTGAGGTATGGATTTCCATGAATTCCTGCGGATGAATGGACAGAAAAGCTTACCTCAGGGCCTGAAGGCCGATGGGTCTTGAGAATGGATGTCCGGGCTGAAGCCCGGACCTACCCAACCGCGGAGTTCTCACGCAGACACTCAAAGCCCTGAACAATGTTCTTGAAGTTTATTTCTTCTCCAGGAGAAACAGCACACGGCCATTGGTCAATTGCTCACGGGCCAGGATGGTGAAATAACGGGTGAATTCCTCGACAAAGAGCTCTTCATTCAGGTGCTGATACAGCTCGTCCCGCCCACGGCAAAGATCGATATAGCGCACATCGGTCTTGGGAACCCACTCAACGATGCTGGAACGGCGTGTGAGCGATGCCAGGAGCGTGGCCACGTCCGCCATGGGAATCTGGTCGGCGAGCAGCAGGTGGTGCAGAATGCCCAGCATCATGACGCAGTCAAAGCGGCCGTGCGCTCGTTCCAACAGGGTGAGAGACTCGGTGTTGCACCATCCCACCGCCGGAGTCGGCCTGGCCACATCCGCGACCAGGGGGAGTATCGGCAGGCCGGCAGTCTCGGCCTCTCTCCAGTTGAGGTCCGAAGAGGCAACATCGGTATCCCATGCAACGACCCGTGCGCCCACGGCGGCAGCAACGCGCGAATATTGACCGGTATTGGCGCCGATATCGAGCACTGAGCCGGGGCGCAGCAATTGCATCGCCCGGTCCACAAATTCCTGCTTATGCTGCCGCTCCTGGTCGGTGTAGTGATCCGCGGCTGTCTGGTAGTCACTCCATCGCGAGTCGCTTCTCCTTGGCTCAAGAGCATGGAGCGTTTTTCCGAAGCCTTTCAGATTCCGCTGCAAAACCGCGGTCGCGATTTCCGGCTCCTGCTTGAACCCAAGCGGCGCCCCGCCTCCTCCCTTCTTCTTCTCGAACAGGTAAGGAAGCGTAACCAGAGAACGAAGCGGCGCGCTCCAGCGCTTAGTACCTGAAAGGTACGGATACAGGTCGACGGGCTCGTAGCCGTCACGACGATTCAGGGTCGCCGCCAGGGACCAACCGAGGTATTTGTGCGCCGCCAGAGGGAGAAGGAAAGTGCGGGCAAATTGTCCATAGGCAAGCCATAAGGGACTGCGGGAGTCGCGACGCTCGATCGACAGCAAATCGACAAAAACCGGGCGCGAACCCTCGAAGAGGATGTTCAGAGGAGTCGCATCTTTGAGAATCCAGCCTTCGTGGAGCAACTGGGTGCACAGTTCGAGCGTCAGTTCGCCGGCCGCGACCCACTGCCCGGGAGTCCATTCCCAGGGATAGGAGGGGAAAAATACCCGCGGATGTTCCAGCAGCAGGGGCTGATCTTTTTCTGCGGATACGACTTGGCTGGCGACCAGATGGCCCTGGTCTGTCCACCGCCGCGCCAAGTCAGACTGCAGAAAGCGGAGACACTCTGCCGCGTGGCTCGCGTGGACCGTTCGCAGGACGTGTTCACCATGAATGCGTAGCGACCCAGCTGGATCGCGAAACGTCGCAATGCCCTGCGACGTACCTTGGCTCATGGCTGGTTCTCAGCGACCTCTGTCTGTTTACCGGCTGGCGAAGAGATGGGAGAGGATCGGCGCATTGTATGGAAGATCCGCTTCAAGCGATGCCGCATATAGTAAACCGCTCCGGCGAACATGGAACCGGCGACCTGGAGGAAGACAAAGCCAGATCCCGGGTCTACATAGGCTTGTGCCGGCCGTTCAAATGCCACCAACAGCGCCGCAATCGGTAGAGCGCCGAGCAAAAAGAACAAGGATCTTAGGACGAGGGGGGAGCGACACGATCTCTTCACGAATCTCCTCGAGGCGAAAGTTTACCCATAGTCTCTAACGTTTAACCCTACTGGAAAGTTGCGACCGCTTCACTATTTTGTCACCGCACGTTCATAATTGATAGACGCGATTAATTTTGCCAAGTTTACAGCCGTTTAGCATGGTTTTATGCTTCCCACGGGTGACCACAAGCTGGTGCAAATACTCGACGCCGCGCTCGCCGACACCGCCCGTCGCAGCGGAGATTGGCTGGTCTGCAAGCCCGGGTGCACCCAATGCTGCGTAGGCGTTTTCGCTATCGATCAGTTAGATGCAGAACGTCTGCAGCAGGGACTCGAGGAGCTGGCGAGGACTGAGCCGGAGCGAGCCCAATCTATTCGCGAGCGGGCTCGGAGATCGGTCGAACGCCTCAGCCCGGGGTTCCCTGGTGATCCCCAAACGGGACTTCTGGATCCCTCGGAGGAGGCGGAGGCCCGTTTTGAGGACTTTGCCAACGACGAGCCTTGTGCAGCGCTCGATCCCGCCACCGGCCTCTGCGATCTGTACCTTCATCGACCGGTTACTTGCCGCGTCTTTGGACCGCCGGTACGCTCGCAGGAAGGTCTCGCCGTGTGCGAGCTTTGTTATCACGGCGCCACCGAGGAACAGATTGCCGCCTGCGAAATGCCCGTCGATCCGGAAGGACTCGAAGCAGAGCTGCTGCAGGAGTTTGAGCAATCGTCCGGCAAGCATGGCCGCACCTTGGTGGCCTTCGCGCTGGCCCAATCGGAAGGCCGATGTTAGCTGATGGAGCACTGCGCTGGCCCCGTACCGGTACAATGGAACTCTCGACTCGCAGGAAAGTAGACCCATGTCTGTAAATCCAGTTACTACTCTGAGTACCGCCCTCGGCACCGCTGCCGCCAACGCCGGCTTGACCGTTATCTCCTGCGAAGAGGGGATCGATTTCAACGGCCGCCCGACTGCCATCTTCCGCATCGGTCTCTCCCCGGATGCGCCTGCTGAACGCACGCTACGGCTGGAGCTGAGCGAGGATTTCGACTTCAATCGTCCGGAGCTATTGCCGGAGATGGCCGCCCACTTGCGCGACGAGGCCAAACGATTGCGCAACCCGCGACCGGATGCCTACGTGACCATGGCCGGTATGCCGATCATCTTCAGCGACTTCCGTTGGCCCTTCCACCGCTCAGTCTCGGGCGCCGATACGTACATCGTCCACGGAGTGGTCCATGTCGCCGACGGCACCGATTCCCTGCTACATGCCAAGATCTCCGCCAGCATGACCGTGACCTTTGCCGAGATCGTCGCTGCACCGGAACAGCCCTATGCGGAGACCTTCATCTACAGTGCGATTCGCAAAACGCTGGACCAGGGGCAACTCGAACTGCTCAAAAGCGGCAACCGCCAGCCCGTTCCAGTAACTACGCGCTACTACAGCCGCTGGCAAAAGAAGTTCTTCTTTACCGACACCAATGACGAAAGCCGCCAGCAATTCTTGCTGGTGAAGGCCTTTTGGCTCTCAGGCGTGCTCGGCAACTCGCAGCCGGTATGGATTGCCGATCCGCGGGACGCGCAATATCTCAACACCACTCCCGAGGAACTGGTTCGTGCGGCTGCCGTACTAGCCGCCGCCGGACTGGTGACCTTGAGCGCGGAGAAAGATGGCGGCACGGAATTTGCCGCCGCTACCCCGGCCCTTTTGGCGCGCGAAGCCGAGTTCCGTGCCCGCCTGCAGCAGGCGTTCGAACTCACCAAGCCGGCGTTTAATGAAGAGATGCGTGCCGGCCACACCAATATGTAGAATGCAAAAGCCGGCCTGCCCCCGTGTCTCTCTCAGGCCCCAAGACCTAACAAGAAACAAACAGGACCACCAGGGCTAAAGCCCGATTGACCGAATTGAGACCCTTTCCGCGACGCTGAAGCAGGGGGCTCCCACCAAGGGAAACCAGGGCCACGTTTCATCCGTCGCGGGTCGGCTCTGACGGCGGACGACTGGTCAGAGGCTGCGGATATTGATGCTCGGTTTTTCTTCCTGGGGTAGTCGATACTTTGCCTTCTCAATCATGCTTGCGCTCTACGGTGGGGGCATCCCCGCCGTCGCGGCTACCTGCAAAGTCATAAGCGCCCACCAACCTTCAGATGCGGAAGCGGCATTCTTGCGCAGTGATTACGATCAGGCAGTCGTTCTCTACCAGGCGCAACTTGAGCAAAAGCCCAACGACCCAACCCTGACCGCGGGTCTGGCGGAAGTATTCCTGAGACAACAAAAGGTAGCCGAGGCGGATGACCTGGTTGAGAAGGCCCTCAAGCAAAATCCTCAGTCCGCAATTTTGATGACCGCGCTGGGCGAGGTGCAGTATAGGACTGGGACACCCTGGCTCGCGGTCGCCACGGTGGATGCCTCCACCAACCTCGACCCGTGCAATCCACAGACGCGCCTGCTCAGTGCCAGGATTCTTCAGCTCAACTCCTATTACGCAGCCGCGGCAAAGGAAATAAGCACGGCGCACGCGTTGGACCCTCACAATCCGAGAATTCGCAGCCGCTGGCTGGATACGCTCCCCATAGAAAAACGCATTATTGAACTGGAGGCGTACCTCGCAAGCGCGAATGGTGAAGATCCGGAAGCGAACAGGAGCCTCCACTTCTACCTTAACTATTTGAAGCAGCAGGCGATTGAGCCACACAAGGCCTGCCGGCTGGTCTCCAACACAGAAACGGCAAGCATACCTTTCGTCTCCCTGCTGAGAGACGCCACCCATATCCGCGCATTCGGACTGGATGTAAAGCTCAATGATCACGACGCCCAGCTGCAGATCGACACCGGCGCCAGCGGTTTGTTGATCAGCCGTTCAGTCGCCGATCACGCCGGTCTCAAGCAGTTCAGCCGCACCGAAGTGGGCGGCATCGGCAGCCAGGGCAACAAGGCGGCCTATACTACCTTCGCGGACGATATCAAGATCGGTTCGCTCGAGTTCAAAGACTGCGCCGTCGAGGTCGTCGACAAGGGCAAGGTAGCTGACAGTGACGGGTTGATCGGCATGGATGTTTTTTCCCGTTTTCTCGTGACCCTGGACTATCCCATGCGTAAGCTACTGCTCGCGCCTCTGCCACCGCGGCCCGACGACGCGATTGGGCTCAAACCCACCCTCGAGACCCGCGGCAACACGAATGAAGACGAGGCCCCGGACAATACCGACACGGCATCCACATCCCCGGCTAAGCCGCCTGCGCATGGCCCCTATGATCGCTACATCGCACCGGAAATGAAGGATTGGACGCGCGTCTACCGTATTGGGCACGATCTGCTTCTGCCCGCGTCGCTGAACAATAGCCAGCCTAAGATCTTCATCGTAGACACCGGAGCCTTCTCGACGACGGTGACCCCCGAGGTTGCGCGCGAAGTCACGAAGGTGCATAGCGAGGACAACATCATCGTCCACGGAGTCAGCGGCAAAGTAGACAAGGTTTATACCGCGGACAGCATCACCTTCAAGTTCGCCAACATCGCCCAGAGAGTGGATGGAGTGGTCGCGTTCGCGACCCCATCGCTGAGCAGGAACCTGGATATGGAAGTGGCCGGATTTATCGGTATCACTGCGCTGGGGCAGATGACCATCAGCATCGACTACCGCGATGGGCTCATGAAGTTCGCCTACGACGCAAATCGGGGATTCCGATTCCCGCAGTAGACTGGGGATCGTTCAGAGTGCTTTTGTATCCGCGGCCAGCACACGTCCGTTGCCTCGAGTCTGCACGAACAGAATCAGATGATGCTTTGGGGCACCTTGAAACGAGGAGGGCAGCCGCACCTGCACCGTCTTCTCGCCTGTGGCTTCAAGTTTGGCTACGCGCGCAAGCGATCGCGCCACGGAGACGTGCACCAGTGTCTGCCCTGAGTTTTCGCCGCCATGCACACTGGATTGATCAGAGTCGTCCACCAGGGCGGCAATCAAATCGGCGCCGTGTGGCGGCAGCTCCCCGCTGGCCGAATAACCGATGGACAATTTGTTACCGTCCGCGCTCAGGGAAACGATGTGCAGGGACAGCCGGGAACGCTGCTGGTCTTCTTTTTCCATTGCCTGGAGAAAGGCGGCGCGGTCGCTGCCCACAATCTGCTCCGTCCCGTTGATGACCATCTGCGGCGTAAATACGCTCTCAAGGTGGAATCGGTCGTTGTAGTCGTTCTGCCGTTGTGTATTCGCTTCCGAGGAAAATGGATCGGACCATCCCTGGCCATTCCAATAGGTAACATGCTCGCTGATGCCAACGATCGACTGACCCGCCTTCGTCCGCCTACCGTCCACCTCCCGAAGCAATGCATCCGCGGGAGGGCAACTGGAGCATCCTTCCGCCGTAAAGAGCTCGACCAGAACGACTCCAGGCGTATCGGGTGAAGAGGGAGCTGTATTCTGTGCCTGCAGGCTCACAAGGCCTGATATAAGCGCTACGGCTGTTTTGGTGGCGATTCGTCTCATAAATCTTCCCTGGCTGGGCATAAGACTCTGTTTCCGGCTACAGAGTTACAAGTGATTGTATGCTGTCAGATTTCCTGTAACCCTGGAGGCGAAAACCGGGTCAGAACGTCCAGGGTAGGAATCCAATATTGATGGCGGCAACCAGCGACATACGGGATGAGGCGCAGATGATCGCTCAAATCCTTGCCGGCAACTCGCAGCTGTTCCACGAGCTGATTCGTCCCTATGAGCGCAGGGTCTACATTATGGCTCTGTCCTTTCTCCGCAATGAGGCCGATGCGGAAGACGCTGCCCAGGAGGCGTTCCTCAAGGCCTTCCGCAACCTGGCCAGCTTTCGCGGCGAGGCCAAATTCGGAACCTGGCTGATCAGCATCACATTGAACGAGGCACGCAGCCGTATCCGCCACCGCGATACGATCAAGATGGAGTCGCTGGATGAGCCCCCTGATGACCAGGGGCACACGTTGCCGGCCCTGTTACGAGATTGGAAGGAAATACCGTCGGAGGCCCTGGAGCGCAAGGAGATCAGGCTCCTGTTGCAAAAAGCCATCACCGCTCTCCCGCTGATTTACCGCGAAGTCTTTCAGCTGAGAGATATAGAGCAACTGAGTGTCAATGAGGCCGCGGCAGCGCTTGGCATCAGCATAGCCGCGGTGAAAGTCCGCTTGCATCGCGCGCGCATGATGCTGCAAAAGAAATTGGCGCCTGAATTGAAGCAGGTAGCTCCCAAACGGAGGTGGTTTGCGTGGTCATAGAGTGCAAACACGTTTGGGCGCACATCTCCGGCTATCTGGACGCGACTCTCCCGCCGGAGGTGCTGGAACAGGTGCAGAAGCATCTGGAGCATTGCGAGATCTGCTCGGCCATCCTGGACTCCACACGCAACATCCTGATCCTGACCGCGGATGAGCGAGTCTTTGAGTTGCCTCTTGGCTTCAGTGAACGGTTGCATGCCCGTCTGGAAGACGAGATACGCGGCCTGGCGCCTTAAGCCTTATAAACGTCGAACCCTGAAGGGGCCGGTGCGACTCCTCAGCCGCCCCTTCGGAGTCTGTGTCATAGCAAAGTCCGAAGGAGTAGAACGGGTGCCCCAGGTTCGCCAAGGCGTACCTGGGCCGAATAAGACGGGCGACCCGGATTTCCTGCACATGGCGCCAAACAGATCCGCGTGTGCGGCTTTCATTAAGGAAAGCCGCATGAAGTCCGCTAGCGCCAACATTTTCGGCCCAGGTACGCTTTGGCGAGGGGCACCCGTCCTGTTCCTGTTGGTCCTGCTATGACACAGATTCCTTCGGGACTGGTTCCGATACTCCCTGATAGCTGACTTGTTTTTCAGCTGGTGCTGTCCAGATCGGCCGATCGAAAAAAACTAATTTGGACAAGACTGGGTGCGACCCGATCCCTCGACCTTTTTAAAAGGGCATTTGTTCGGGCACGGCCTCTCCGTCGGCTCGAGGATCGGTGGCGCCGTAGTGAACCTGCGTTGAGTCGTTCGCCTCAACCGCGTTGCCCCTGCCCATGCTTTGGAAATAACGCGGCCATACTTTTACGTCGTGACCCTGGCTTCGTAACCCCGCAATCACGTCCGGGGCTACCCCGTTTTCGACCCACACGCCACAGCCAGCAAAATCGCGTTTGGTGAAGCGTGCTGCTTCCACGGCGGCCTGAATGTTCATACCGAAGTCGACAACGTTGGACACAAACTGTGCGTGCGCCTGAGCCTGGTTGTAGCCGCCCATGATGCCGAAGGCGATTCGCCGATCACCGCTTTGCATAAGCGCGGGAATGATGGTGTGAAAGGGACGCGTTCGCGGGCGAAGCGTATTCGGCCGGCCCGGCTCGAGGGTGAAACCACCACCACGATTTTGCAACGGAAAGCCGGTGCCGGGGGCAACCAACCCACCACCAAAAGCTCCCGCATTGCTCTGGATGAGAGAGACCTGATTCCCGTCACGGTCAACGACGGCAAGGTAGGTCGTGTCGCTCGACTGATGAGAAAGCTCCTGCTGCACATCCGAAGGCAATACATTGCACGCGGCCTTATCCGTAATCAGCTTCGCCCGCTGTTTGGCCAGATCTTTGGAGATAAGCGCCTTTGTCGGGATGTGGGTAGCCCGGGGATCGCCCACATACTGGCGAAGGTCGGCGTAGGCGAGTTTCTTGGCTTCGATCTCCAGGTGCAGGGATTTCTGGCTGTTGTGCCCCCACTCCCTGATCGGGAATTGTTCCATGATGTTCAACATCTGAAGGGCCGCGATTCCCTGCCCGTTGGGCGGCATCTCGTACACGGTCCAGCCATGATAGGTCGTGCTGACCGGGTCAACCCATTCCGGCTGGAATTCCGACAAATCATCCGCTTCCATAAAACCGCCAAGCTCACGCTCCAGCTTCAGGATCGCAGCCGCCGTCTCTCCCTTGTAAAACCCATCGCGGCCATGTTCCGCGATGCGATTGAGCGTCTGTGCCAGTTCCGGATTCCGAAATAACTGCCCGGCGACCGGCGCTTTTCCGCCAGGAAGAAAGACCCGGGCAAATTCAGGATCATTGCGGAAAGGTATTCCATAGGTATTCCAGTTATCCGCATCCGTCTCTGGAACGGCAATGCCTTTGTCCGCCAGGGCGATGGCGGGTGCTATATCTTCGGCCAGCGAGAGCTTCCCCCAACGCTGATGCAAAACGTTCCAGCCGGCGACGGCACCCGGCACCGTGACCTGATCAATGGTGCGCATCTTGGTCAGCCCCTTGGCCTTCAGAGCTTCGGGACTGAGATTTTTCGGCGCCCATCCGCTGGCGTTGAGACCGTAGAGATGCTTCGCATTCGTATCGTAGACGATGGCGAACAGATCGCCGCCCACTCCGTTCATCATGGGCTCAATCACAGACAAGGCAGCGTTGGCCGCGATGGCCGCGTCCACCGCACTGCCACCCTTGGCCAGAATTGCCGCACCCGCCTGAGAGGCTACAGCCTGAAGGGTTGCCACAACACCGTATTGCGTCATGACCATGGAACGAGACTGTTCACGGGCAGGGTCTTGCGCGGCCTCAGTGGACGGCACTGCGAACAACCCAAGCAAGGCAATGGAAACAGCTTTATTGATGCGATCGCGCATAGACTTCTACAGACTCCCGGTGTGGCACGTGCTGTGAGGATTTTTTTGACTACAGCCTTTTCACTTCTGGTGTATCAGGGCAACCGCTCCCGACGCGGCTTTTCCTCAAGAAAAGCCGCACTTCGCTGAACCCAACTGTTCAGAGTAGAAGTGAAAATGCTCTAGAAGCTCAACTTCAACGCGAACTGAATCAGCCGCGGGTTGTAGTTATTATTCAACGAGGTCACCGTGCCAAAGCTGGCTGTGCCGAGAGTCAGGTTGGGATTGCCGAAGTTTGTCATGTTCAACACATTGAAGGCTTCGGCGCGAAACTGCGCATTGAGGCGTTCATAGATTGAGAAGTCCTTAAATAGAGACATGTCGATGTGACGGAAGTCAGGACCGTAGAGCGGATTTCTCCTCTCGGAACCAAGCGTGCCTGCGGTCTGCGCGGCAAAGGCCGTGGTATCAAAGAAGCGCGCAATGGTTGGATTGGCGATTTTTGCCGGACGCAGCTGATTGGGACGGTCCGTACCCGAGGAGCCCGGATTGTTGCCGGCGACATTGGTGGTGTTTACCGGCGTAAACGGCAGTCCTTTTCCCCACACGCCGATGCCGTTCCATTGCCATCCCTTGGCCACGGCGCCTTTGAAACCGCTCAGGTTGCGTCCAAACGGAAGCAGATAATTGAAAGACGCATTGATGCGATGGCGCTGATTGAGATCGCTGTTTCCGTAATCGACTAGGGCAATCTGCGACGGGATCACCGCGTATCCGTCATTACCGTTTTCTGATGTCGCCACCGCATCATCAAGGTTGCGCGCATAGGTGTAGTTGACCCCGATCGTCAGTCCGTCCTTGGGACGGCGCTCCAGGCTCACCTGCAACGCGTTATAAGTTCCCTGCCCATTGCTCTCGATGATCGGCATGCTGGTGACATGCGGCAGCGCACCGTAGTACGGGCGTAGCGAATTGTAGTTGATGGTGTGATTGGCGTAATACGAGTTCAGCGAAGGAGCATTGAAGTCGGGGATTTTCTCGACCATGTGCCGCGGCAGCATGCCCACGTATGAAATGCGCACGACATTGCCGTTAAAATCCCGCTCGCCCGTCAGGTTGAATTGCTCTACATAGGTGGAGCGAAAATTTGGCTGCTCGATGGCCGGGATGGAGCCCACGGGGTTGGCCGCATTCGGGGTGGTGGGCAACGGCAACCCGTTGCGAAACTGGGTGAAACCGGCCGGTGCGGTCGATTGGGTGTATGCGCCATAGCTGTAAACAAAAGGCTGATTTTTCAAGCTTGCGCCGGAGGCGACATTCTCGGGCACGAAGCTGAGACCAAAGCCGCCGCGCAGCACCATCGATTGCCCGATGCGCTTGGAGAAGCCGATGCGGGGGGCGAGGTTCGAGTAGTCGGTAGGAATATTTACTGTTGCCGAAACGCCATCCTGGCCCGCGATGATGATCTTCGCGGCCACGGGATCGAAGTTAGAAATGTGGTTGTGCGCTTCGGTGAAGGGAGTAAATACGTCATACCGAATTCCCAGGTTGAGGGTAAGAGTTGGGGTCGCGTGCCAGTCGTCTTGTACGTAGCCGTGCGGCTCCCAGGTGCGGTAATGGGGCACCACCAATGAGTAGTTGCGGGTGACCGTGCCGTAATTGCCCTGCAGAAGATTGATCAGGGAGCTGTACTGCGGGTTTCCGGTGGTGGTGTTAAAGGTCCACTCTCCCTCGCCGGTTCCGCTTTGCGCGCTGGAGGCCTGACGGCGAATCAGTCCGCCGCCGAACTTGATGTTGTGGTTGCCGCGGGTATAGGTCATCGCAGCCTGATATTGGAAGATATTGTCGACATAGATGATGGGAAGCGATGTTCCATCGCCGAGACTGCCGTAGCCGCTAACGGAAACTGGCGGCAGACCGCTGGTAGTGGAGTCGATGTTCACGTTATGCAGCCCGAATGCGGTCGCTGCGTTGGTTCCCTTATTCTGCTGAATCGCCGCCAGATTGATATTCGTGTAGCTGGCCTGCGCTTCCAAGAGCAGAGAAGACGAGAAGAGATGCACGTAATTCAGAGCGCCATTCTGCGCATTGTCTTGCGCGGGACCGAAATATCCTCCGATATTGCCGCCCGGCTGGACCGTTAGGCCTTCTTCGCTGACTGCTGGAAAAAGCCCTCCCACGGTTGTCCTGGTGCGGTTGTAGGAGTAGCGCGCATAAAAGAGATTGTTGGCATCGAACCGGTGATCCACGCGGGCATCGATGGTATCGCTGTTCTGGGTGTTGAATGACGTCGTGGTGTAGTTGTTCGCCACCGCATTTGAGGTCGGAGCCGGATACAGTTTGAAGTACAGCAGCCCTACCGGATCGATATTCGCAATGGCTGCCGGGCCGCCCTGATCGGAGAAGTTGCCGGGATTGGCTCGCTCGAAAGCAGTCGGAACCGTCAACGTTGTGGGATTCTGCGCCTGGGAGAGGCGGAACCCTTCATAGGCGCCGAAGAAGAAAGTCCTGCCATGAAGGATCGGACCGCCAAGACTACCGCCAAACTGGTTCTGGCGGAGCGCCTGCTTAGGCAAGTCGGCCCCGAACTGGAAGGGGTAGGCATCGAGTACCGTGTTACGCAGGAATTCAAAAGCGGTGCCATGGAACAGATCGGTTCCTGCCTTGGTAATGACATTCACGATGCCGCCGGCGGTGCGCCCCGCTTCCGCGGTATAGCTGTTGCTTTCGACGCGGACCTCCTGGATGGCGTCTACCGACGGGCGGATACCAATGGTGCCTATCACCCGCTCATTGTTGTCCATGCCGTCGACCATCTGGTCGGTAATTACTTCCGTCTGACCGTTGATGGAGACCGAGGAGGTAATACGCCGGTCGTCGGGACGGGTACCGCTGTGCAACCCGTTCGCCGGCCCCTCGTTGGCGCCCGCCGTCAGCTGCGCCAGAGCCACGTAGTTGCGGGCATTCAGCGGCAGATCCTGGGTTGCGGCCGCGGAGATAGTGTTCGTCAATACCGAGGTATCTGTCTGCAGGCTGGGCGTGCCTCCAGCCACCGTCACCGTTTCGGTTCGACTACCCGGCTCCAGTTTGCCGTCTTCGCGCGCGCGGTCGCCGGCGGAAAGATTGAAAGGCGCCACGGTATCTGTCTTAAATCCCTGAGCCGCCATGCTGATGCTATAGCGGCCCGGCTTCAACAGATTGAAGACGTAGGCTCCCGCACCGTTGGTCGTCGCCCGAAAGGTCTCGCTCGTTTCCAGGTTCGTCAAGGTAACGGCTACCCCTGGGACCGAGGCGCCGGCTGAGTCGAGCACATCTCCAACCACGTCGGCGGTCGTCGTCTGGGCGAAGGCAGGCCCAGCGGTTATCAGAGCACAGCAAGCCAGCAGCAGAAGGAGCCGCGTTGCCCGGAAAAGCAAGGAATGAGTGCGGAGCGTCTGGCCAGGAAACTCCTGACAAGTATGTATCGACGGAGAAGCCACCTGCGTCACCTCAAAACCTGGAGTGAGTCCGATAGCCGGTCCGCTCGCGTTGCTGCGGTGTCCGAAGGCACGGATGTGGCGCTAGTGTGCGGGGCCGAATCCGGGACCGCAAAGTAATTCACCGTGATTTCACATCGGTTTGACAGGCTCTTCACCGGAAGAAAACGGCTTTTCCAAGGCTTACCGCATCTGGAAGGCCCGGGGTTCGCATGTTACGATCACGTAATAGAACGGTTGGAATCACCTCATGCCACAGCAGGATCTTCATCCTGGCACGCTGCTAGACAGCGCGCACGAGCAGTGGGAATTGGTGCGGGATATTTTGGCCTCGCGCAGTTTTGCCAAGGCCGCCCGGCTATCCAGCTTTTTGAAATATATCTGTACGGAAGCGCTGAAAGGCAACGGAGCCGATCTGAACGAGCGCCAGATCGGAGTCGAGGTGTTCGGCCGTCACTCCCACTTTCTTCCCGCAGAAGACAGCATTGTCCGGGCCAGCGCGCGCCTGCTGCGTACCCGACTCGAGCTCTATTTTTCTACCGAGGGAAAGGATTCGGGGTGGATCATCCTCATCCCCAAAGGCAGCTACACTCCTGTTTTCGAACGACGGCCGAAGGAAGCAGTGGCTCCTCCGACAGCTCCCGATATCCGGACGGAAAAGCCTGAAGTCCCAGAAGGCCCTGGCAGGCGGCGGCTTACGCTGGCAGTTGCGGCGGTGATTGTCGCCGCGGCCGGAATCATCCTTGCCTTGCGGTTCCACCGAAGCCCAGACCTTTCGTCTTCCGGCCGACAGACACAGATGTGGTCGGAGTTCTTCACAGCGAAGGGTCGCACTCTTTTTGTGCCGGCCGATACTACGCTTTCGCTGATCCAGACGGAGCGGAGAATTCCACTCACACTCTCCGAATACCTGGGACAGAGACATACCAACCTGGCGACACTGGCTGCGTCCGGACCACTCCCGGAAACGCTGGTCCATATCAGCGACCATCAATACACCAGTATTGCCGATCTCGACATGGCCTTTCACATTGGCCGCCTGCCGCAAGCCCGCGCGGCTCAGTTAGAAGTCCGTTACGCGCGGGACCTCACTCTGAGCGAAGCCAGGCACTCCAACCTGATTCTGATGGGTGGACCTCGAGCCAATCCGTGGGTTCAGCTCTTCGCTGACCGCATCGACTACTCACTCGATGATCAACCTGCCGATGGCCTCGACTATGTGAACGTGCGATCCCCTCGCGGCGGAGAACTGGCACGTTACATGGCAGATGTGGAAGGCGGGGAAACGTATGCATCGCTGGCTGTGATCGCATTTGTCGCTGGGCTGGACGGAGAAAGTCATGCACTTCTGTTGGAGGGCACGGATATGGCCGGAACAGAAGGCGCCTGCGATTTCCTGCTGGACTCTGGTCCATCTGCAGGTTTTCTTGCAAAACTTACCCGTCCGGACGGGAGCGCCAGTCATTTCGAGATACTGCTCGAAACCAAGACCGTCAAAGGAAATGCCTCCGAGCCTGTGGTATTGGCATACCGCACCTTGCCCTGAGATCTGCAACTATGGCGGCGACCTTCGGGAGGAAGCTGCGTAGGAAATGGGGATGTGGGAAACCCGTGGTTCCGCTGCCGTTTTAGAAAGAAAGGCCGCGATTGCCCGCAAAGAGCTTGTCGAGATCAGCGATTTTCTCCGGGCGCATGGTTATCAGGTTAGCAATCCGCAGCACTGGGGATTCCTCGGACAGGCTGTTGCCAAGTGACGATTTGGCCTCTTTTGCCGCTTCGGAGGAGGGGAGGGATGAAATAACCCTCCGCCATATTTCGGAAAAGTCCTCACTCGGTAGCTTGCTGGCCAGCGCGTGGAAACCCCAGCGGTCAAAGGCCTTCGTTAGCGTACATAAATTTCCGTTTCGTGAGGTGTCCCCCAATAGGCTGCGGATGTTTCAAGAGCGGTTTTGTATCGGCGACGAGTACGCATCTGCTGCCTGGAGTCTGCAGGAACAGGTCAGATGACGCTTCCTTTTGGGTCCGGTCTTCTTGTGCCTACTGGGAAAAGATAAAGGAGGGGCTTCGCCCGGATTCTTCAACCCAAGTACGCGGAAGTCGCGAACATGGGGCACCCCGTCCAGTTACGCGGTAACTGAGGTATTCGTTTGCGGGAAACCGAAATTAGGGTTGCAGGAGTTACTCGGCTGCCATCTCTTCGGCTTCACCTTTGTAAAGTTCGATCTTTTTTGTCTTTTTGGCGTCATTGGTAGCTCGTGCGTTTCCTTTAGAGTCTCAGGCGCCAGGTAGAGGGGTTCTTTTCTATCGACGAAGGGACCCGGTTGTCTGCAGCAGAATCGGGCACGCGGGCATGAGGCGACGATGGGATCGTTCCCGAGGGGCTAAAGGGGTGGACGAAGATGGGGTCGCTGGAATCTAAAGTACGGTCGGGGGCGGGGCCAAGGTCCGAAGGCGCGTCTGCCCCCGCGCCGGGCGTCTTCTGCGAAGAGCGGGCGCGGGGATCAGGGATCAGGCCTTCGATGGCGACGATCATGGAGAGGGCCTTGATCTGGGCGGAAGCGCTGTTTCGAGTGATTTCGGGACTCAGGTTGGCGATTTCCCAGAGCCGGGCCAGTGACGAGGCGTTATCTTCGCTATAGCAGTTTTAACAATTAAGTAAACAGCCCGCCTGTCCCACCTTTGTTGGCTTACAGAGGTTATCCGGCAGTCCTTGTTTAGGCTTGAGGCGACAAAGATCGGCGTAAACTAAGCACATGACCACGAATGAATGGCTGGGTTGCGATCTCTTAGAAGCCGTCGAAGAGAAGTTGTCCGGCGCCGTCGTGTTCAAGGGCACGCGCCTGCCCGTCGAGGCTATCGTCGAGAATGTGGATGCCTTTATGGAAGTGGATGGTCTGTCCAAAGACGGTGCTGTTGCAGCCACTTTGGAGTGCTTCCCATCCGTTCCGGGTGGTGCTGAAGGGATTAGAACTGTCTTGGCCTACCGCGAAGCCCACGAACGTCAGCTTCAACCTTGAGCAGGGTAATTCTTGACGAGGGTGTACCGAGACAGGTAGGTGATCACCTTCCCCGTCATTCAGTAACAACAGTGCCGATCGAAGGCTGGTCTTCTGTAAAGAACGGGGAGCTTCTGGCTCTGATTGGACAGGCAGGCTTCAGCGTCTTCATCAGCGCAGACAAGAATCTAGAAACGCAGCAGTCACTTCACGGTCGTCCATTTGCGACACTCCTGCTAAGTACAAATCACTGGCCATCCATCAGACCGAACGTCGGCAAAATAGCAGAGGCGCTGAATATGTGCGAGCCTGGATCCGTCACGAATGTAGACTGCGGGACATTCGTCTCGCGTCGAGCAAGGAAGCCAAGCCCTCCATCACCATAAAAGACATTGAAGGGACTGGAATGCACTGTAATAGGTATGCTGTCCCTTCATCTCCCCGCTCCTGCGTCATCCCGCTGGATAGGTTTTCAGGGTTGGGGCAGCTTGTCGAGGAAGCCGTTCATGGCGTGGAGGACCTCGGCTTCGTTGGAATTGAAGACGTAGTGATTGGCGTTGGGCAGACGGACCACTTGAGCTGAGGGGACACCTGCTGCGAAGGCGTTAGCCATGTTGGTGCTTCTCTCGAGCTCGAATGCTACCGCTGCGGCGCGGTGGGTGGAGTCCGTGGGGAGGATGGCGTTTGAGTCGTGCGGCACAGCGAAGATGGCGAGGCAGGGGGCCTTGATCTCGGTGTATTTTTGCTCGCCGTTGAAGACAGTGAAGAAGGCGCTTGCAGGTGGTGGTTGTGGGGAATTTGTTGTGGGCGGCGGGACGGCTTGCAGCCTCTTCAACTCATTCTGGAGATCCTTTTCCAGTTGAGGGAGGGTGTCGAGCAGGGCTTCGATGGGTTGTTTCTGGCCGGATGGGTCGAAGGGAAGGAGTTGCTCGATCTTGTTGCGGGTGTCGAGCATGTCGAGCTGCGTATCGCCATGGGCGCGATCATAGAGGGCGTAGGGATAGCCGGCGTCGAAATAGATGAGGCCACTGACCTTCTCGGGATGGCGGCTGCCGATAGAACTCAGCTCTTCGCCGGCGATAGAGTGTCCAACGAGGACGGGCTTTTGCAGCTTGAGGGCGTCGATGACGGCAAGGACATCGTCGCCGAGACGGTCGGAGGAGTAGTTGTGGTCGTTGAGGGTGGGGTAGCTGGAGTCGCCGAAGCCGCGACGGGTAATGCCGTAGACGTGGTACTTGCCGACGAATTTGGGCGCAAACTTGTCGAAGGCATGCGCGGTGTCGCCCAGAGCGGCGAGGAAGACGAGAGGGCGTCCGGTGCCGCCCCAGTCGAGGACTTCGAGCTTGACGCCGGGCTCGACGGTGACGAATTGCACGGTGTGGGGTGAGGCATCGAGGGGCCAGGCAGTCGCTTTGGTGGCCTTCTGGAAGTTGAACGGAAACTGCGAGCCTTGTGTCCATGTGCCGGTGATGGAGTTGCCGTCGGCGCTTAGCTTGCCTTCGTAGGAGAGCCGGATCATGCCGACCACGAACTTTACGGTGGAGTCTTGCATGGTGATGGAATCAGCCCGGTCTCCCTGGGGGCCCTGATCGATGCTGTAGATCAGGGCCTTCAAGGCGCCGCTGTCATCGCGTGTGACCCGCAGGACGATGCGCAGCGGTCTGCCCTGGGGAGGGGTGATTGTTCCCTGCCAGTTGCCGGTGATGTCCTGTGCGTGGTAGCAGCCTGCAAAGAGGATTGCGAGCACGTACACCCATAGTGTCTTCCGATTCAGCTTTCGTCCCAGCTTCATCAACAGCTCCTTGAAAATCCCGGGAAACGGTGTGGCTTCGAGATTTCAAGGACCCAGTATAGAACACTACATAGGGTGGTGTCTTGTTGGGTAAACTACCTTTGAAGCTTAGCGTGGCTCTGCTTCCCCAAAGTGTCAGGTCCACGAAACATTCAACCAGGGACGACCCATGCGCATCAGCGGTTGATGTGGCTTATCACTGCGGGAATCCGAACATCAACCACGACTGATTGGCTACCCAATGCGGGTATAGCTCCGTCATCTGATCGAACAGCTCCTGGTCGGAGGTCGCGGTTTTCTGCAGCCGATCGAAGTCCTGCAGGTAACGCTTGGTGTCCTGGATCGTCGAGGGAGAGTCGGGCGCGCCAGGCTTCTTGTGGCCGGCGACGACCATCGCCGGGTTCAGCGCTGCTAACCGGTCCAGCGCCGCGATCCAATTCTTTCGACTCTCCGGGGTGCTGTCGCCGACGTACATGCGGCATTGGTTGTACACAACGTCGCCAGCGACGATCAGGCCGATCGATGGAACGTAGAGAGACGTCGTATCGGCACTATCGGTGTGGCCCTGCTCGATGATGCGCAATTCCTGGCCCTCGAGAGTGAACGTGTCGTGCTCATAGGGCTGAGGTGCAACCAAGTTAGTGGCCAGTTGCCCAGGAAACAACCGGCGGGCTAACCGCTCCACTGGGGGAGTGAAAGACATCTGCATGGCGTTCAGCGTCTTGGGCGTTGCTATCGCCCGAGCGCTCGGGAAACGGTCGAGCAGAATGCTCAGACCGTAGAAGTGGTCGAAATGGGCGTGCGTTATATAGATGGTCTCCAGATTGCGGTTATGCAGCGCAACCCAATCCGCGAGAGCCTCGGCCTCAGCCACCGTCGTCATTGCGTCTACCAGCACCGCGTCGTACTCGCCGAAGATTAAAGTCGACGTCATCGGGTCAAAGCCGAGCGCTTCGCCGAAGGGCTTTGGCCGCTCGCCGACCATAGGCTTTCCCGGGGCGGTAAAAACGTTCACACCGAGCGTGTTCGACGCGACAGGCGCGGTCACGCGTGTGCTCTCTTTCAGTTCAGTTTTGGCGTCCATTTGGTACTCCTTTTGATGTCAGAGCGGGTGACTGTTCAAGGCAAGATTGGCAGAAGCGCGACGACGAATCCATTGGACGAACGTATCGATCGATACCAAAGTATTGGTTGGACGTCGCGGTCAGGACAATTTCAGAATAACCAACGACAAACCGCTTCTGTTGTTCAGCCGGCATTTTCGAAGGTTTTAGGGCCTTATTGGCATACTTCAGTGAGATTATGGCTCGAAAGAACCATTGAAGGCTGGGTGACTGCGCTCTACGTTTAACGCTATGACTCATTTAAACGCACACAAGCGATATCTAGCCGTTTATCTGAAGGGCGGGAGACTCGCACTCACCCTGGTCATCCAAGACACGAAGGCTGGCTGGACCGCTCAATTCCTGGACAATCGCGCTCCGAACGAAGGAAAGCCCAAAGTGCTCCTCTCAGAGATCGTCTCAGATCCCAATTCAGGGAAGGCCGTCCTTGAAAGGAAGCTTAAGGACCTCCTTACGGCTGAGAACTGGCCCCAGCAGCCAATTGATTGGCACGAATCAGAGCACGTAAACGTAGGCCTCGCCGGAGATTAAAGTGAGGCCCCCCGGCAGGAGGAACTTACTCGGGAACGAAGCTAAGCGTTGTTGGAGCGTGCGTTGTTTTAGTCCTCTGGACCAACCTCAACACCTATGCCGCCTTTTCCAAGTATCGGAATGGGCCACTAGTTTCCGGCCACTAATTTCCCTTCCCGTTATCTTCCGTCCCGTTATCTTCGAGGACCGACCTCAGTCGCCGTTGATCGCGCCCCGATCCCATGAGATCATTGATCTCAATGATCTCATGGAGGACAGATGGCCGGAAATCTGCATGTGCGCAATCTTGACGATGACCTCATTGCCCGTCTGAAGCGCCGGGCTGCACGCCATGGGCGCTCCACCGAAGCCGAGCATCGCGAGATCCTTCGTCAGTCTCTGGCGACCGAAGTTGAACCATCCTTTGATCGGCTGGCAGCCGATCTTCGTAAGCTGACCAGAAGGCGACGTCAAACGCCTTCTGAGGTTCTCCAGCGCGAAGGGCGAACGGAGC